>Ga0209395_1002865_pt1 | contig 22005 bp, 20 predicted proteins | sample GOMGulsemesocosm_3_FD_184635 | JGI IMG/M metagenome (GOLD analysis project Ga0209395, IMG submission 184635) | Methane-oxidizing microbial communities from mesocosms in the Gulf of Mexico - GOM9D Gulf of Mexico (SPAdes) (version 2) | ecosystem: Environmental > Aquatic > Marine > Cold seeps... | reverse complement strand
ATTCATCTTAGCGAACTAAGAATCATCTAGTGTAGACATATTCAATAAGTACCTTGGTACCTACCTTCAAATGCCCACACAGTTTATTTGAATACAAATTGTTAAAGAACGTTTTATCTCGACCATCTTATGATGAGAGAAGCGCTTCGAGCCATGTGGTCCGTTGCGTTGGGATGCGTATAATACGCTTTCCCGATTTGAAGTCAACAACTAATTTCGCTTTATTTTCGAAGCGTTTAAAAAACGTTTTAAAAATAATTCGAAGAAGTGTTTTTCTTCTCTAAACCGTTGCTGCCTTCATTATGCGTTATCCGCTTAATGATGCTCTGCTCCGTTTCAGTGAGGCGCATTATAGACAGATCGTGATGCTTGGCAAGGGCTTTTTGCACGTTTTATCAAAATCGCATCCAAGCGGTCACTAAACAACCAAAAACAGATTAAAAACCTAATTATCGACGATTAAATGTACTAAATTTATCGTGTACATTAATTAAGTTGTACTTTTAGTACAGATATATGCGTTCATAACGTAGATTGAGAGTTAAGCAATAGTGTATTGTAAGTATCTACTCTGTAATATTTTATAAAAGCAAAGGCGTGTAAATGAAACTCTCAATCTTTATCTTAACTCTATTAGTGATAAGCCATGTTCAGGCTAAAGATATTTATCGTTGGACTGACAGCAAAGGTGTTACACATTATAGTTTTAAAGCACCGGATAATGTGGCGCCTAATAAAGTGAAGAAAATGAATATGAGTAAGCAGAGTAAATTTGTTGAGGGTGGCACTATTAATCCTGCACTTAATCAAAGTGAACAAGAACAAGAATTAGATCGGATTACTAAGAAAAACTGTGATATTGCACGTAAGAATATTAAAATTCTTACCGCATTTTCGGATATCCAGCAAAAGGATGCAAACGGGAAACTACAGACCCTATCAAAGTCAGATAAAACAAAACAGCTTAGTTTAGCTAAGAAACAAGCTGCTTTGTTTTGCGTCAAAAAGAACTAATCCTTATTAAAGATAAATTCCTCATTTATATATTTGACTGATATTTTATCTTTAGCCACAAAATCACCTGACAAGATATGATCAGCCAATGGATTTTCGAGCCCCTGAATAGCGCGCTTTAATGGCCTAGCACCATATATAGGATCGAATCCAATTTCTGCTAATGCATTAAGCGCACTTTCATCTACTGTCAACGCTATATCTTGGCTTTCTAATCTGTTAATTAAATAATTAAGCTGAAATTTAGCGATGCTTTTTATGTTTTCTTTAGTTAATGCATGAAAAACAACATTCTCATCTAAACGGTTCAAAAATTCAGGCTTAAATTTCTTCTTAACAACTTCCATTACCATTGAAGTCATATCAACTTGGCTTAAAAGTTCACCATGCTCTTGGATTAAATCAGACCCTAAATTTGAGGTCATAATTATGATCGTATTTCTAAAATCAACTGTGCGACCTTGCCCATCGGTTAAGCGGCCATCATCTAATACTTGTAAAAGGATATTAAAGACATCTGAATGGGCTTTTTCCACTTCATCTAAAAGTAAAACACTGTAGGGTTTACGACGAACGGCTTCAGTTAAGTAACCCCCCTCTTCGTATCCAACATAACCCGGAGGTGCACCAATAAGTCTTGCGACAGAATGCTTCTCCATAAATTCTGACATGTCGATGCGAACCATGGCTTCATTATTATTAAACAAGTAATCTGCCAGTGCTTTACATAACTCAGTCTTACCAACTCCAGTGGGTCCTAAAAATAAGAAAGAACCAATAGGACGATTAGGATCGGACAAGCCAGCGCGTGACCGTCTGATCGCATTAGATACAGCTTTCACGGCTTTGGACTGACCAACCACTTGTTTTTGTAAGTGTTGTTCCATATTAAGAAGCTTTTCTTTTTCACCATCAAGCATCTTACTGACAGGAATGCCTGTCGCGCGCGAAACCACTTCTGCTATCTCATCACTTGTGACTTTATGTTTAAGCAACGTCATTTCTTGCATATCTGCTTGTAACGCTAGATCTAGTTCTCGCTCTAGTTCTGGAATTCTTCCGTATTGCAATTCAGACATTCTATTTAGGTCACTGGCACGGCGCGCAATATCCAAATCTTGTCTAGCTTGTTCAAGTGTTGATTTGATGTTTTGTGCACCAGATAATGACGCTTTCTCGGCGCGCCACACTTCGTCTAACTCTTTAAATTCCATTTCAAAGTTACCTAAGTCAACTTCAAGCTTTTGGAGTCTTTTCTTAGAGCCGTCATCCTCTTCGTTACTTAGTGCTTGTTGCTCTAGCTTAAGTTGGATAATTTTACGCTCTAGTCGGTCAAGCGGTTCAGGTTTAGAATCAATAGCCATCCGCATAGCAGCAGCCGCTTCATCAATCAAATCGATGGCTTTGTCCGGTAATTGACGTTCGGTAATATATCTATGAGATAAAACAGCAGCAGCAACAATGCCTGGATCTGTAATTTCTACTGCGTGATGTAATTCATATTTCTCTTTAAGGCCGCGTAATATAGCAATAGTGTCTTCTACACTGGGTTGGTCAACTTGTACTTTTTGAAAACGACGTTCGAGTGCTGCATCCTTTTCAACATATTGGCGATATTCATCTAAAGTGGTCGCGCCTACACAATGCAATTCACCACGCGCTAATGCGGGCTTTAGCATATTTCCGGCATCCATAGCACCATCAGATTTACCGGCGCCAACCATTGTATGTAATTCATCGATAAATAGAATAACTTGACCATCTTCTTTAGCAAGTTCATTGAGCACAGCTTTTAGACGCTCCTCAAATTCACCTCTGAATTTTGCCCCCGCAAGTAACGAACCCATATCTAACGATAAAACACGTTTATTTTTGATGCCTTCAGGTACTTCACCATTAATAATGCGTTGGGCTAACCCTTCGACAATCGCTGTTTTACCAACACCAGGTTCTCCAATCAATACCGGGTTGTTTTTTGTACGTCGTTGGAGCACTTGAATCGTACGTCTGATTTCATCATCACGGCCAATAACAGGATCTAATTTGCCTTGTTCGGCTCGTTCAGTTAAATCAACGGTATATTTATCTAAGGCTTGACGTTGATCTTCAGCATTCTTGTCATCAACTTGCTGTCCGCCACGTACTTTTTCAATGGCCTTTGATATTAACGCTTCAGTTAAGTTGGCTTTTCTTAATATTTCTCCAAGGGCATTTTTTTCATTAAGAGCAGCAAGTACAAATAGTTCACTAGAGATATAACGGTCTTTGCGTTTTTGAGCTAGCTTGTCACATACATTTAATAAAGAAACCATCGAACTTGATAACTGTATATCACCACTAACCCCTTCGATTTGGGCTATTCGGTCGAGAGATTGAGAAATTCGGCTCCTAATCGTTGAAATATCACATCCACACTCAAGTAAAAGTGCACGTGTACTACCACTTTCTTGATTAAGTAATGCAGAAAAAAGGTGAATAGGTTCTATAAATTGATGATCGCGACCAAGCGCAATTGATTGTGCATCTGAAATTGCTAGCTGAAATTTGTTCGTTAATCTATCTAAGCGCATATTATCTCTCAATATAAACCATTATTTAATAGTATATTAATGGGACTCTTTTTTATAAAAACAAGAGTTTTGACTGTTAATAGTGAAGATTGATTCTACTATCTATTTACATCAATTGTCGCTATCAATCTTCTAACCATATTAAGCTGGCCATACGACCAGTTTGTCCATCACGCCTATAGGAAAAAAATAATGATTCTTGCTCGACTGTGCAATATTGACCGCCATAGATCTGGGTAACGCCCAGCATTGAAAGCTCATTTCTGGCTAACAGATAGATATTTGCTAAGTACTTTTGATTGTATGTTTTAAAGCTATTGCGATGGAGGGGATTTTTTTCTAGAAAGGTTGTGTAGACATCATTCCCTACTTCAAATTGATTGGGACCAATGGCTGGGCCTAACCAAATTAAAAGCTCAGCAGGATCTTGCTCAAACAATGCAACTGTCTTCTCTACGATACCATCGGCTAATCCGCGCCAACCGGCGTGAACAGCGGCAACCTGCGTGCCTTGTCTATTAGTCATAAGAATAGGAAGGCAATCAGCGGTCATTACGCAGCAAATGTTTTTTTTATTTTGGGTCATGCTAGCATCAGCATTAATGATTGGTATTGACTTAGAACTTGTAATTTTATGAACGATCGTACTGTGAGTTTGTGTTAACCAGACTGGCGGGCTAGGCAACTGTCTGCTCAGCCGAGCTCTATTTTCTAAAACAGAGGTCGGCAAGTCACCGACATGGTCACCTAAATTATTACTGCCAAATGGACTATGACTAACACCACCATCCCTGGTGGTAAAAAACGCTTTCACATTTGAAGGCGCAGGCCATTTAACAGACTTCATATTACTGCGGCATATTATCGATAGTATCTTTACGCAGGAGTTCTGCCATTCTAACCATATCCTCAGGTACAGGTGCCTGCCAGCGCATTTCTTCACCAGTAATAGGATGCTTGAGTTGCAACTTAATGGCATGAAGTGCTTGGCGTTTAAACGTTTGCATTTCAGCAATTAATTCAGGGCTAGAGTAACGTATCGGTTTAGGGCGCCCACCATAAACAGGGTCACCTAGTAATGCATGACGCATAAATGACATATGAACACGGATTTGATGAGTACGGCCAGTTTCCAGACGTAATCGTAATCTTGTGTGTGCTCTAAATTTTTCAGCAATACGGTAACGAGTCGTCGCTTCTTTACCTTCTGGATCTACCGCCATGTGAGTACGTCTGGTTGGGTGACGTGCGATTGGCGCTTCAATTTTTCCGCCAGCGGTCATTAACCCAATAGCGATGGCTTCGTATTCACGAGTTATGTCTCGTTTTTGCATCATTTTAACGAGTTTGGTTTGCGCCGGAATTGTTTTAGCAACAACCATTAAGCCACTTGTGTCTTTATCAAGGCGATGAACGATACCTGCGCGCGGTACATTATCAATTTCAGGGAAATGATGAAGTAAAGCATTAAGTACAGTTCCACCGGGATTACCAGCACCGGGATGAACAACTAAACCTGCTGGTTTATTAATAACAAGAATATGCTCATCTTCAAAAACAATTGTTAGAGGTATATCTTCAGCTTTATGGCGTTCTTCAAGTTCAATGAAGGCGTTAACCTCAATAACTTCTTCCCCTAAGACTTTAACTCTAGCTTTAGTGACCACATCACCATCGACTGTGACATAACCTGCCATAATCCATTCTTTTAATCGACTACGAGAATAATCAGTGAATAATTCAGCAATTGCTTGATCTAATCGCTGGTCACACTGCTCTAACGCCACTATGGCTGATAAATTGATAGCTTGATTCATTTAAATTTCTTCATTAAGGGAACTTACGGGTATTGAGTTAATCAAAAAAACCCACGATTAGTCCTATTGTAGCTTTTATTTTGCTTCAGCTTAATAGATACTTGTCGAATATGTGAGGATAATGAATAAAATGATGATTAAAAAACGATCGCTAGCCACAATTTCGCTTGTTTTAGCTCTTGGATTAGCCGGATGCTCAAGCAAACCAGATGAACCACAAGTACAAATTACAGCGCCAGAGCAAATGTATCAAAATGCGCAAGCTGCATTAGATCAAGGTAATTTAAATAAAGCGACTCAAATATTAGAGGCACTTGAATCAAGATACCCTTTTGGACCACAAGCAAATCAGGTACAACTTGATTTAATTTATGCTTATTATCGTCAAGCAAATAGCGACCAATCATTGGCCACTATAGACCGATTTTTAAGACTAAATCCAACGCACCCAGATGTAGACTACGTCTTTTACATGCGTGGCTTGGCAAACATGCAATCTGACGAAAACATGTTTCATGAAATGATGAATATTGACCGTAGCGACAGAGATCCGCAATTTTCGATTCAAGCATTTCGTGATTTTAAGCGACTAATTGAACTTAAACCCAATAGTCATTATGCACCCGATGCACAACAGCGCATGGTTGCGTTGAAAAATAGGTTAGCTAAGCATCATTTAGCGATTGCCCAATTCTATTTAGAGCGTGAAATTTACGTTGCTGCCGTTAATCGTTCGAAACAAATATTAATCAGCTTTAAAAATACACCATCTACCCGTGGTGCATTAGATATAATGAAAGCGGCATATACGGCGTTAAAGCAAGATGATTTAGCGCAGCGTACGCAACAGATGATTGAGCATAACTTTCCACAAAGTTGATTCAGCAACCCAATAAAAAAGGCACTGAGTGCCTTTTTTATTGCGCGTGAGATTTGATTAACTAAATAGCCTCTTCATTCTCTTCATTAGTTCGAATTCGAATTACACGCTCAATGTTAGTTACAAATATTTTCCCATCACCTATTTTACCGGTAAATGCCGCCGCCTGAATAACTTCAACACATCGGTCTAGCATTTCATCATTTATCACAATTTCTAATTTTACTTTAGGCAAAAAATCAACCATGTACTCTGCACCGCGATACAGTTCAGTGTGACCCTTTTGGCGACCAAACCCTTTAACTTCAGAAACCGTCATCCCTGTCACATCGATATCTGACAAAGCTTCTCTTACGTCGTCTAATTTAAATGGCTTTATGATCGCTTCGATCTTTTTCATGGTTTAATCCCTTCAAAACAGTTGAGATAAATATTATATCACTTAGCTATTGAAAATGAGTGCTATTTTCACACAAATCTTATGTTTAAAATCTAAAAATAATCTATTACACTAACGACTTTTAATTCACAGAGAACTAATGATATGCGCTCATTCATTACTTTTGCATTTTGTGCCATGTTGTCAACATGGGCTTATGCAACCAAAACAGACGATCTAACGTACGCAAACTATGAAGATGTAAAAATAAAACACATTTACCTCGATTTAAATGTCGACTTCGATAATAAAGCATTGGTTGGATTTGCTCAATTGGATCTCAATTGGTTAAAAAACAACACCAAAACAGTAGTACTCGATACACGTGATTTAATCATCGATCGTGTTATGGCTAAGTCTGCAAACAATGATTGGAAATCAGTGGCGTTTTCTGTTGCATCACGTGATGATGTAATGGGTTCTAAATTAACGATATCTCCGAGCTTTAGAGCGTCAACTTTGCGCATTTATTATCAATCAACAGATAAAGCCTCAGGACTTCAATGGTTATCACCTGAGCAAACTGCTGGTAAGAAGCACCCATTCATGTTCAGTCAAAATCAAGCTATTCATGCTCGTAGCTGGATTCCAATTCAAGATTCACCTAGTGTACGTATGACTTATAGCGCACGAATCCATACTGACAACAAATTACTGGCTGTAATGAGTGCGAACAACACACCAACGACAGAACGTGATGGTGATTATTATTTTGAAATGCCACAAGCTATTCCGCCCTATTTAATTGCAATAGCCGTTGGCGATTTAGAATTTAAGCCAATGAGCGATATCACAGGTGTGTATGCTGAAAAATACATTTTAGACGCTGCCGCTGCCGAATTTATCGATACTCAGTCTATGATTGATGCAACCGAGAAGTTGTTTGGCCCTTATCGCTGGGGACGTTATGACTTATTGATCCTACCTCCAAGTTTTCCTTTTGGCGGCATGGAGAACCCTCGTTTATCATTTATTACGCCAACGATTATTGCTGGTGATAAGAGTTTAGTTAACCTCATTGCACATGAGCTTGCACATTCTTGGTCAGGTAATTTAGTAACGAATGAAAGCTGGCGTGACCTATGGCTTAACGAAGGGTTTACCTCTTACGTTGAAAATCGCATTATGGAAGAAGTATTCGGTAAAGAACGTGCGATTATGGAGCAAGCGTTAGACGCTCAAAACCTGCGTGCAGCAGTTAAAACAATGCCAGCCAACGACACTGTTCTTTATGTAGATCTACAAGGGCGCGATCCAGATGCTGCATTTTCGAGTGTTCCTTATACAAAAGGTCAATTGTTTTTGATTTTCCTTGAAGAAAAGTTTGGACGTCAAACTTTTGATACATTTATTAAAAGTTATTTCAATGACCATGCATTTGAAAGTATCGGCACTGAAACTTTCTATAGCTATTTAATGGAAAACTTATTAAACAAACACCCTGCTGTGGTGAGCGAAGCACAAATCAAAGAATGGATTTTCAATGAAGGGTTGCCAGCATTTACACCAGCACCAACATCACCAGTATTTAAAATCATCGACAAACAAATTATTGAATTAGTTAATAAGGGCACAACAGCCTCGACACTTAATTCAACAAACTGGACAGTGCATCAATGGTTACATTTTATTAATAATCTACCTCGAGATCTTGATAACGAAATCATGATAGCCCTTGACCAACGTTATGGATTAACGACAAGTAAGAATAATGAGATTGCACACGCTTGGTATGTTTTAGCTTTAAAGAGTGGTTATCAGGCGATCTTTTCTCAATTAGACGATTACCTTATCAATATTGGTCGTCGTAAATTAATTGTACCGCTTTATAAAATCCTTGCTACAACACCTAAAGGTCGAACTTGGGCATTAGAAGTATATGCTAAAGCACGTCCAGGGTACCATCCCCTAGCACAGGGCACTGTGGATGCTATATTTAATAAATAAACTATAAAACATTAATTTCAAGGGCTTAAAACTTTCGTTTTAAGCCTTTTTTTTACATGCATTCTAGGATGTTAAAGAGTCTTATATTTTTTATATATAAAATGTTATATTACTATTATATGAGTTAAATATTGGATCAATTACGCATGCAAAGACAACACGGGGTCACATTAATAGAACTGTTAATAGCTATCGCTATTATGGTTATTGTGTTGTCTGTTGGTGTGCCCAATATGTCTCGATTTGTTAAAAATAGTGATTTAATCAACACATCCAATAAAATAGCTAGCCTCATGTCCTACGCCCGTAGTGAAGCAACCAAAAGAAAATCGCCTGTGAGTCTTTGCCAAAGTAATGACAATGCTACCTGTGAAGCCAGTGGTAGTAACCTCATCGTTTTAAACAGTGCCGATGAGTTATTGCGAACGACCCCGCTCAGTAGCGACATTGATTTCTATTATCAAAACCTTGCCAGTTCTACTGTTACTTTCGACTCATTTGGCATGCCAAATGATGTGGGAGAAATTGTATTATGTGATGATAGAGGAGCTTCATATGCCAAAGGCATTGCACTGAATATGGGGGGACAAATACGTGCATTAGTCCCAGCAGAAATAGCGGCAATATCATGCTCATGAATAAAATGTTAAAGACGCAAGGTTTTACGTTATTAGAAGTGATGATATCCATTGCTATTTTAGCCATTGGCATGCTTGGTATAGCTGGCTTGCAGATGGTTTCGATAGAACATAACAATGCCGCGTATTTACGCTCTCAAGCTATCACTATTAGCCAAGATATAGTTGAGAGAATGCGTAATAATCCCGATGCCGTTAACGCCAACAAATTTGATAGCATCGATAGTGACAATATTAGTGCTATTTCTAGCGCCTGCCTAACAGCAGCCGAAGGTTGCACCAGTGATGCATTAGCCGATATAGACTTATATCAATGGGCACAAACGATAACATCTATCAATGGTGATAATACGCGTCAGCAACTGCCAAATGCCCAGGCAACGGTAACTGTTGATGGCACAAATGCTAATTTATTCACGATAAACGTCACGTGGCAAGTGAGAGAATGGCAAAGCGTGAGTGGTGCCACCGCGACATTTAACCGCGCAAACTCGACGACAAACTATGATTTCCAAGTGATAATTCACTAATAACGATGAGCTTATAATATGAAAAATATGACATTAATAAAGCAGTGCGGCTTTAGTATTATAGAATTAATGCTCGCACTCGTCATAAGCATTGCAACCGTCGGTGGACTTTTTTCTATTTATTTAAACACCACACAATCGCGAGATTTCACCGAAGCCAATTCAAGAATTCAAGAAAGTGGTCGTTTTTCCATTCAATATCTTAGCCGAGATATTCGGATGATTGGTTATCGCGGTTGTGTTAGCAATGAAGCACCAATGACGAATGTCATCGCACAAAATATCCCCGCTGGTTATGATCCGCTACGAGTAGAACTAGGTGGTTATGAAATAACCTCCGGTTGGAATACCGATACTCCCTTCGCCAATGCGGCGGCCATCACCAATAGAATCCGTACTGGTACACACGCTATATCTGTAGCAAGAATGTCAAATACTGGCGCAGAACTAGCTGAAAACCAATCAGATAGTTCTGCCAATATAAAAATAGCAGAATCATCAAACTTGGGATTAGATCAAAATGATATTGTGTATATTTCTGATTGTATAAACGCCGATATATTCAGCATTAGTAATACGCCAACTAAAAAAGATGGCAAGGTCACTCTGACTCACTCAACGGGAAGCAATACTTCAAATAATCTGAGTAAGGCCTATCAAAGCAACGCAAATATAGCGAAATATCAATCGCATTTATATTTTATCGGCGATACCAACAGAACCAATAAACAGGGGGCTGTTATTTACGCATTATATGAAGCACAAGTTGATTATACCTCTTCAACAACATCATTTATTGTTAATGAGCTTATCGAAGGTGTTGAAAATATGCAGATTCGTTATGGTGAATTACTAGCGACCAACAATGTGAAGTATGTAGGTAGCAATGATGTTACAGATATGAATAATGTAACATCAGTTCAACTTGGCCTATTAATTACCAGTCAAAATGAAGTAAGACAAACTGTAGATGTTCAATCATATTACCTCGCGCAACAAGAAATAAATACGACAGGTACATCCCCACATGCACGAGATACAAGATTGCGTCACGCTTTTAACAGCACAATTCAAATTAGAAATAGGCGGCTATAAATGAGCTATTCCATGAAGAAGCAACGCGGAGCAGTGTTAGTAATATGCCTTGTTGTGCTCGCTGTTATCACGCTTATTGCGGTGTCAGAATTAAGTAAAGCTGGCGATCAATCGAGAATGGCAGCAAACTCACAACAATATAATCAAACGTTTCAAGGGGCAGAAAGTGCCATGGATCATGCGATGAAAATGATTAGTGAACAAACAACTGCCAACGAAACGAATATGGCCGCACTTGGCAGTGCAATAAATGTTGAAGATGGCTCTGAAATAGTAGTTCAAAATACAGCCCTTAGCCATAATCATATGACCGTTTCAGTATCCTATAAGACAGAGACAGTTAATGTATTGCGTGCTGGCATATCACTCGATTCAAGTCAAAATGATTCCATCATACGCAAGGTTAATTTTACAGCAACAAGTACTGCCGTCATTGAAAGTTCAGGCGCAGTTTCAACTATTGTACAAGGGTTTACCTATGAGTAAAAATCGTGGCTTTACATTAATCGAACTAATGATTGTAGTTGCTATTATTGGTATTTTATCCACGATAGGCTACCCAAACTATCGTGCTTATGTATTACGCTCTGAAAATGCATTAGCACAAGCAGCACTCGTTGAACTTAGCGTGACCTTAGAGCGTTATTATAGTGAACAAAACAGCTATGCTAATGCAGGTACAAATGTCGCTTTTTCAACGACAGTTCCATCCAACGGCCAAGATAAAACACACGACATTACATTAAGCGTCGCAGCAAACGGCGCTAGCTACACCTTAACAGTTACACATATCACCGATACATCGTCCACGTATAGCCTAGACAGTACAGGTTTACGAAGAAAAGGGACGGCGATTGGCTGGGAGGATTAAATGATGAAACGTATAAAGCAATCTTTAGGCTATTTTGTACTTGGACTTTTATTGCCCTTAGCCTCAATTTCGACAGTGCATGCTGATGATACTGAAATATTTTATTTGGGTGATACTGTAACGCCCAAAGTTATGATGATATTAGATACATCTTTATCAATGGGTTATCACGTGGCCAATCATGAAAACCGTTTAACACTAATGCAATCAGCAATGAGAAACTTCATTACCAATGCAGAGGGGATTAATGTAGGTATCATGCGAAGCAATCAGCATACTGGTGCTGTTGTGTATCCAGTTGCTAGCTTAGATACCTCAATAACAGAAACATTACAGCGCTTTGACCGCCCATTAACAGATGATAGAAATAATTCTTATGAAAAAAGCGACGGCAGTGTTCATCTTGATGTAAATGAGCCAACAAACAATAGCCATAATAGAGTGCTGAGTTTTCGCGAAAGTAGCAGAATTGGGTTACGCTTTTCTAACATAACTATCCCCAAAGGCCATACAGTCACTAATGCTTATTTACAAGTGATACCTAGTGCATCGTGCAACTCATCCTCCTGTGCCAATTTTTCCATTAACATTAAGGGAGAGAAAACCGCCAATTCAGCACAGTTTATTGAAGTAAATAACAACATTAGCAATCGAGTGCGAACAACAGCACAAGTAACCGCGAATATGAATACGTGGGGAAGTTCTGGGTTTACGCCTCCTTATACCATAAGCGGACTGCAAACGATTGTGCAAGAAATTGTCAACCAAAATACATGGCAAAGTGGTAATGCACTCAGTTTTATTCTTGATACTTCCTTTATTACAGATTCAACCCTTGGAGGCATATCTAATGCAGCCTCCTTTTATGGTAGTGCCTTATTTATTGAGGTCACTCCCTATGAAAGAACAATCAGCACACGTGACAAATTATTAGAAGAACTCGATAACCAACGATTGTCATCACATACCCCTGCCGTACCCGGACTGTTTGAAGCAGTGAAGTATATGACAGGGTCAGACCTTGCCAGCACACATAACTCCGACTTTAATACAACACGCAGTGGGTTTGAATATAGTAGCTATTTTAAATATTTTGAACGTATTGCACATCCTGAAAGCTACATTAATGGCGTAGTTAGTTATCCAACAGGTTGTGTTGAAGGTTGGCGAAATGATAGCCACTGCCCATTAATACAAATTAACTCAAGTAACACTCAAAACCCACAATATGTTTCACCTTTGACAGATACCTGTGAAGACGCAGAGGGCAGTATTATTATGTTAACTGATGGCGAAGCCGTTCATACCTCAAATACATATAATAGCGGCTATTGGTGGAATAATATGACTAAAGATATTAGTCAAGTAATCAATAATACCAACAGTGCATGTACTCGTAGTGGTAGTTCGGGTAGCGGTTATGCGACAACGTGTGGCGTTGAACTAGCAGCGAAAATAAAAAGTGGAATCAGTGTCAATGGTTTAACCGATCCACAGAAAATCAAGCTCTATACCGTTGGTTTCAACGTTCAAGATTCATGGCTGCAAGATATGGCGACAGCTGGGGGTGGGAGTTACAAGACTGCCACAAATAGTGCGGACCTTTTAACGGCATTCAAAGACATTCAAGGGGATATAATTAAGGAGGCCGTCACATTCTCAAATACATCGGTCACTTTAAGCAGTGCCAATCAGTTAAACCATAATGATAATCTTTATTACGCATTATTTACGCCTAACGAACTAACCTCGTGGCGCGGTAACCTCAAACATTATAAGCTCAGTAAAAGTGGCAATGTTGTCGATGCTAATAGAGTTGCAGCAACTAACCCAGCAACGGGTTTATTTATTGATACCTCTCAAAGCTTTTGGAGTGCAACGGCTGATGGCGCCCAAGTGACCAGTGGCGGCGCAGCAGAAAGACTACTCTCTGTAACTCGCAACATATATACCAACGCAGGTTCTGGCTTAACTAAACTAAACGACACATCAAATACGACAGTCACAGCAGCTGACTTTACGTTAACAACTGACGATCAAAAAGAAGATCATATTCAATGGATGCTTAATAACAAAGCTATTGCAGACCCTCTTCATTCGGCGCCAATAGAAATATCCTATGGCGAAGATGGCTCAGTGATCTACTTTGGTGATAATCAAGGATATATTCATGCCATTGATGCAGCAACAGGCAATGAACTTTGGGCATTTATACCCAAAGAGTTACTAAAAAATCAACCAACAATTCGATTAAACCCCAAAACAGCAGATCATACTTACGGTATGGATGGAAAAATAGTTAAATGGACTGAGAGTGGCCGCAAATATATTGTTAGCGGAATGCGCCGCGGTGGTAAGGGATATTATGCCCTTGATGTAACTAACCGCACTGTACCTACTTTGAAATGGACTATATCTAGAGACAGAAATGGCTTTTCTGAACTTGGGCAAACATGGTCAACTCCCATCAAAACCAAGGTTAAAAGCGGTAGTTCCACAAAAAGCGTTTTAATATTCGGTGGTGGTTACGATGTAAAGCAAGATTCAGTCACAACACGTACCGGCGATGATGAAGGTGATGGGGTATATATTGTTGATGCCAGCGATGGCAGTGTCGTTGTCAAAAATACAAACCTCGGCTACTCGATTCCCTCTGACGTAAAAACCATCGATATAGACGGTGATGGCGCAACTGATCAAATCTATGTTGGTGATATGGGGGGGCGAGTATTACGGTTTGATTTAGATGGTGCCAACACACTAAAAGGCAATGTGATTGCCAATATTTCCAGTACAGGCCAGCTGAATAATCGACGCTTTTATCATGCCCCTGATGTATCAGTGCTAGCACACACAGCAGGCTCTCAATTAGCCGTAGCTATTGGGTCTGGCTTTCATGCCCACCCTAATAGCGCGGCTATACAAGACAATTTTTATATGTTTAAGCAACCGCTTGCACAACCTAAATCAGCGACACTTATTACCCAATCTGATTTACTGGAAGCAACTTTAACGATTGATAATGAAATATTAGCAGTTAAAAAAGGCTGGTACTTACCATTAAATAGTGGCGGAGAAAAAGTATTAGCATCAAGCTTAACTTTTGAAAGTGCAGTGTGGTTCACTACATTCCAGCCTTCAATTGGCACCAACAGGTGCATTGTTAAACGAGGTACTTCTCGTTTATATCGCGTCAATATATCAAACGGTACACCCAACTATAAAGATGCGATCCCAGATGTTGTAGATGGTAAAATTGACCTAACCAAAAGTTGTGAAAACACAACCTGCACCATTACAGATCGATATGTTGAATTGCAAAATGCCTCAATCCCACCGAGTCCGGTATTGATACATGTTAATGATCCTGAGGATACAACAGAGGGTAGTGGGAGCATTGTGTGTATCGGCACTTATTGTAAAGAACTGCCTAAGCGCACGAGTAAAATGAATTATTGGCGAGAAGCCCATTAAATTAATCAAGTGATTTAATCATTTCAGAGACTTAAAGGCTGGCTAATACATTTAGCCAGCCTTTATCAAAACCAATTCATTATCTGTAGATATACTAACGTTTATCAAAATTTTGATAGGTTGGGCGTGAAAGAATAAATACGCTAACGCAAAATGCTATTACCACTAGTAGTAATTTCACCCAAAAAATAGGGACAAAAAACACCACACTGACGCCAATAGAAAGCCACATCAATAACACCGTACTTATTTTGGCAGACTTTGTCATGCCGCGACCACTTTGAAAGTTAGTTATATACTCACCGAACCACGGATGATTCATAAGCCAGTGATGAAAACGCGGGGAACTGCGAGAGAAACAAAATGCGGCGAGTAGCAAAAAAGGGGTTGTCGGTAAAAGAGGTAACACAATACCAATAATACCTAACGTTACAGCCACCCACCCGACAACTAATAAGCTCATTCGTTTAAAAGAATGGGCGAAACCTGATGCGGGTAGTGGAACTTTAGTCATTATTTTTCGCTGTTGCCAACGTACTGAACTTTTAACAATTCACCCATGTATTCAACTTCATCGTCATGATAAACTTTTTTACGCTTTCTCGTTTCGACCAAACCATTAAGCAATACTTCACCGTTAGCAATACGAACCTTAGCTTCGCCGCCACCTTCGACTAAGTTCTCAATTTTTAGTATCTTATAAAGCTCAATCGGCTCTACATTCACTTCAACAATAGTCGCTTGCGGCGCTGATGTTTCAACCGCTGGCTTTTTACGACGTCCAATAACCATAATAAGAACCTTTAAATACAATAGTAATGGCCGCTAGCATAGCGATTTTATGTGAATTTGTAACTTACAAAGTGAAATAATTTGTCATTACTTTATAAAGCTCTGTGCCTTGATTCACACTAGCGGATGCGAAATGTAGGACTGGAATGCAATTATCTGGTGCATTAACCGATGTTACACAATCATCATTACCATAACGTTCCATATGTAACATTTGCACTAATGGTTCACCCTTTTTCATCGGCTGGCCAAACGATGCTAAATATTCAACTAAGCCACTTTGCGGGGCATAAAGCGCTCGATAATCTTTCAAATCACAGGCATAACGCGTCATTGATGATGGCGTGAAATGCGTTGTATTAATTACGCCGCTCGATTGTAGATACGCCAAGATGCTATGGCTATCTTTTTTAGCTTCCTCAAGGGACAGCCATTCTTGAGAGCCAAGTTCTAAGGTAAACGCATCAACTTGCACATCAATATCTCTGCCTTGCGCGTTATAAGCTTGTTGTAAGTGCCACCAAGGGCAAAAAGTGGCTTCGTCCATCGCACCATCAAAATCACTGGGAATAAAAAGCACATGAGGAATATCAAACAGTTCTGCTTTGTCTTTGGCATATTCAGGACAATACAGGTGTCGTGATGATATTGGGCCCGTGTGTAAGTCCAATACTATATCAGCGTCAAAAGCCATACGTTGAAGCTGGGCGCATAACAATTGTGATGTTTTAGCCCCATAAGGATTATTTAATCGCTGAGCCGCTAAATCTTCAATTAACAACTGTCGAAATTTTTGATTAATGGTAATTTCATCTAAATCGGGATGCTGTATGGCAAAATCAACAGGCAACTGTGCATTGAAATGATAGCCACGATTCCAATTCTCACCCGTGATGGCATCAAACCGTCCCAATGTAAACTCACCGCTTTTTTGATTACAACCAATTGGATTAGCCAGTGGTACGAGCGTGATGTCACCTAGGCAAGGTAATGATTTAAGTTGTTCGAGTAATTGAAAGATTACAGCATTGCCCTGCACTTCCGCGCCATGCATGTTGGCTTGAATATAAACGCTTGGGCCGTCACCGCACCCTTTTATTTTATACACAGGTACCGTCAGCGGTTGACCCGTAGCGACAACCGCCACTTCAAGAGTTGAAGATTCAATGTTAGTTATTGACATAATTTCTCTTTAAATTTCTATTGTTTTTTCTTTTCATCTTATTCTTTAACAGCATTAATACAGATAGCTACTAGCGGGTAATGCAGGTCGAATAATCTCTATCTTATCCTGCTCAATCACTATTTCTGCCGGTAATTCATGGCATAAGAAAAAAGGCATAGATTCTGTAAAGCCATAGGCTCCACACTGTGAAAAAATCAACTTATCACCAATGGTTAAATCATTAGGCAATGCAAGATAGCCCAACTTATCAAGACTAGTACACAAGGGTCCATGGACATGATATTTATGGTCAGCTGCGCCGCTATCACGCATTAATGAGACAGGAAACGGTTGGTCAGTAATGGCGGGTCTTAACAAGTGGTTAATTCCCCCTTGTAAAACAGCGATGCTCTGTTGATAATTTTCTTTAACATCGACGACTTGAGCCACGTAATAGCCAAATTCACCGACCGCATAACGCCCCAATTCTAACCATAACTCATCTACACCTGCTGAATTTTTGATAGCATTAAGGGCTTTCTTCAACTCATGCCAATCGAGTTTACGATTATCACCATCATAAGCGATACCTAAACCACCACCGAGATCAAGCACCTTGAGTTCAAAATCCATATCTCTCGCTAGTGTCACTAGGGGCTCAATCATCGCCTGCCATAAAGAAATGAGCCGTGTTGACTCAAGCATATTTCCCCATTGAAAAATATGAAGACCTATAACATCGACATGTTCAAACGAGGCTAGATTAATAGCACGCCATTCATCAGCGCCTAATCCAAAGGGGGTCAAGTCATTACCGCCTAATGGATTTGCATCACTTTGCTCAAACCGTAATTGCACGCGCAATAAAATTGATGGCCGAACACCAAAAATTTTAGCTTGTTGATTAATAAGTGTTAGCTGATTTTCACTTTCCACCACAAAGGTATTTACCCCTTGGCTAAGAAAGTGTTTTATCTGCTTTATCGATTTAGCTGGCCCCGTATTTAAAATGCGATCACAGCTAATACCTCGTGCTAACACTTGTTCTAGCTCCCCAGAACTAGCAACATCAAAGTTCATGCCTTGCTTATCAAGGGTTTGAATTATGCGCGAAAGCGGATTAGCTTTTACCGCAAACCATAATTTAATATCATCATTCACTAAGCTTTTAATATGTGATGTCAAACCGTCAATATCATAAACATAGAATGGCGCAATTTGTGTATCAGCAAACGTTGATAACGTCTGCTGATATTTTTTCATAAATGACTGCTGGTGCGACATTATCTTAACGCCTGCTCTAGCGCTAATGCGGCATCACTTTGACTGTCGCGATATTTGATAATAATAGGACACTGCATAGACAATCCTTGTTTCTTGCCCCACTCGCTATTTAAAGGCCTGGTTCCCGGAATAACAATGGCATTAGGAGGAATTGGTGCTCCTTTTTCTAACATCACTTCGTTAACAGCATCATAAACGGGAATTGAAGCCGATAATGTAACACTAGGAGCCAATACAGCGCCTTCTTGCACAACAACCCCTTCCACTAAAATACAACCGGCACTAATGAATGCATTATCTTCAACTACAACCGGTGAAGCGCCGATAGGCTCAAGTACACCGCCAATTTGAACACCAGCAGATAAATGTACATTTTTGCCAATTTGCGCACATGAACCGACAAGGGCATGCGAGTCAACCATGGTTCCGCTATCAACAAACGCACCAATGTTAATGTAGGCGGGTGGCATAATAATAACGCCAGAAGCAACATGAGCGCCGCGCCTTACCGACGAGCCGCCGGGTACTAAACGCACATTGTCTTGTTTTGTAAACTGACGCGGTGCTAAATTATTCTTATCAACAAACCCTGAATATGCGCCATCAAATTCAACGTTTTCGCCGGCTTTAAAGGCGGCCAAAATAGCTTTCTTAACCTCGACATTTGCCTGCCAAACACCATTTTCGTCTTTAGTTGCACTGCGTAATTCACCGCTTTCTAATTGTTCTAATACTTGTTGCCAATTCATTTTTATAACCTTGTTAAATCATTATTTAAACTATGCAATGTGACTGTTGTGCCACTGCGTAATCGTAGTATTTGCTTGCTGTATTGCCACATGGCACGACAGTTCATTATGGGTTAGTGGTAAACGCAGCACTGGAGAATTAATTTGTGACCGTTGATGCATTAACACTTTGACAGGAATAGGATTTGCGACCGTAAATAACGATTCAATAGCACCCTTCCATAAATTAAATTCTGTATTGTTAGGTTGTGCCAAACACTGAGTTACATAAAGCTGCGTTGCTTGTGGCCATGCGTTAGCACACACAGACACGAGTCCAGCCGCGCCAATAAGTGTAAATTTCGGTAACAAGGCATCGTCGCCACTATAAATAGCAATATCTGGCAAAGCTCTTTTAAACTCGCTAAATTTAACCGCGCTGCCACTGGCTTCTTTCACGGCCCAAAAATTATCTTCATCGAGTAAATTAACTAACGCTTGAGGCGCTAAATCCACCCCACTTCGTGACGGCACGTTATAAAGCATGCATGGGAGCTTAGTTGCTTTAAGTAACGATCGAAACCATTGCTCTTGACCCAAGGGGCCTGGTTTCGCGTAAAGCGGCGCCGCTAACAAATAAGCATCAATAGGCATTGAATTACAAAATTCAATCCAGCGTAATTGGGTTTGAAGGTTATAACCGCCAACGGCGACCATGATTGGCGCACTCGGCTGATGCTGACAAACAAAGCGAACCACTTTTTCTTGCTCAGCTTCACATAATGCTAAGCCCTCCCCCGTACTGCCTAATAAAAGAATGCCGTTTCCCGCAGCCGCTTGTTCATCGGCAAGTTGTGCCAGCGTGTAGTAATCGACTTTACCTTGCGCATCAAACGGTGTGACTAAGGCAGTCCATAGTATGTAATCACTCACTGCATATTTTGCATTAGTCATCATGCTGCCCCTTGTGTATTTTGCTTAAACATCGATTGATGCAGACGGCTAACAACATCGATTGCTTGCGCTTCTTCGACCAAGAAACAAAGATTGTGAGAACTTGCACCTTGGCAAATCATTCTGACGTTCACATCGTGTAGTGTTGAAAACAAGCGTGTACCGACCCCATAACTACTATCAATAGCATTACCAATTAAGGCTATAAGCGCTAAGTTTTGCTCAATTTTCACCTGACAAATTTGTTTTAATTCATCGATTAATTCTTCACTTAACTGACTTCGACCACTTGAATTAAAGCCAGTGTCGTCAAGTGTTAACGCTACGCTCACTTCAGAGGTAGTCACTAAATCAATACTGATATTATGTTTTGCAAGGATGGTAAAAACTCGCGCTAAAAACCCCGGCGCATGTAACATGTCCATACTAGTGACGGTGACTAACGTTTGTTCACGGCGCAGTGCAATAGCCCTATATACTGGCTTTGATTGGGTTTCATTTCTAACCATAGTGCCACCAGCACTAGGATCACGTGAAGATCCAACAAACACGGGAATATTTTGACGCATGGCTGGAATAAGCGTTGAAGGGTGCAATACTTTTGCGCCAAATGTTGCCATTTCGGCCGCTTCATTAAAGCTAATTTCTTCTAGCGCATAAGCTTGCGATGTTATGCGAGGATCAGTGGTGAATATACCCGTGACATCAGTCCAAATATTAATTTGCTCTGCAGCAACAGCCTCACCAAGTAGAGCCGCAGAGTAATCACTGCCACCGCGCCCTAACGTGGTTGTACGCCCCTGGGCATCAGCGCCAATAAACCCCTGAGTGACAACAACTTCTTGTGCAAGTTTAGGTAATAGCTTGGCACTAACTAACGACTTGATCTCGTCAATATCCAATTGAGCTTTACCAAAGTCACTCGAGGTTCGCATCACCTCACGCACATCAAACCAAGATACTTTCTCGCCACGTTCGACTAAAACTTGAGTAAACAGTAATGAAGATAATTGCTCGCCAAAAGATAATATCTCATCATTTAATGATTTTAATGATTTATCACTTTCAGATTGAGCTTTGATAGCTGTTTCACTGAGTTCATCGATTTTAACCAACAATGTTTCAATATGATCTAACTGGGTTTGAGATAGTGATAACTGTTCAATGATGGCTTGTTGAATAGTCCTGATCTGCTCAATGGCATCAACGCGCTCCTGCTCACTAAGCTTTCCAGCGCCAAGGCTCACTAAGAGATTAGTAACACCACTACTGGCACTAACAACGACTAGACGTGTTTTTGATGACGCCAAAACGATATCAGCACAGCGGCTCATTGCTTGATAATTTGCTAAACTTGTTCCGCCAAATTTGGCGACTATATAATTCATAATAGATTCCTGTTGATTCAATGGTATTAATGGCAATTAATACCAATCACATCAAATATGTGACCAATCTCAATGGCCTAAATTTCACAATAACTGCGTTATTTTCAATCCCAATAGCCAGCTATTGCTCAATCAAACGCCTTGCTCTTGATAATTTATTCTCATAGATATTAGGTCATTAAGTTAATACGATTGGTATAATAAAATAATGAGAACAACAGGGTTTATGACCAGCGCAAGACGCAAATTTTCCTAAGCGAAAACGGACGCTCAGCCAAAATGAATCTGTATTTAAGAAATGTGATAATTGCATGTGTCTCTCGAACAAGTTTTGTTCGGAGAACTAAAGGAATTTGACAAAGCCGCGGCAAAGCAAGTCGCCACGGCTTATACAAAGACCAGAAGCTCCCCACCAATAA
>Ga0209395_1002863_pt1 | contig 22021 bp, 13 predicted proteins | sample GOMGulsemesocosm_3_FD_184635 | JGI IMG/M metagenome (GOLD analysis project Ga0209395, IMG submission 184635) | Methane-oxidizing microbial communities from mesocosms in the Gulf of Mexico - GOM9D Gulf of Mexico (SPAdes) (version 2) | ecosystem: Environmental > Aquatic > Marine > Cold seeps... | reverse complement strand
GGCGCAGTGTACCGGTGCCGGTGATTGCAGTGACGCACGGCTCTTGTTTTGGTGGTGGCATGCAGATAGCCCTTGGCGCAGATTTTCGCTATTCCACTCCTGATTGTCGCTTCTCGATTATGGAAGCTAAATGGGGACTCATTCCAGATATGAGCCTGAGCGTCACGCTACGCGAGCTAACTCGTATCGATACTGCTAAAGAACTCACCATGACAGGTCGTATCTTCGAGGCCCCTGAAGCGCTAAAAATGGGCTTGGTGAGTAAGGTGTGTGATGATCCCCTGAGTGAGGCGTTAGAATTTGCCAAGTCATTGGCACCACGCTCACCTGATGCGGTAATGTACGCGAAAAAATTATTCAATGAAACCTGGGTTAGTGATGAGCAAAGCGCGCTCGAACATGAAACCCGCTATCAGAAGAAATTACTCGGCCGTTGGAACCATCTAGTCACCGCCAGCCGTAATTTTTTCAAAAGCCCCCTCACACATAAAAACCGCAGCGAGGGCTAGCCCTACATATACTGTTTAAATATCTTATCGATGTTAGCGCGGCGAAAGCGCGCTAACCATTTTCGAACAAGTTCAGGATAATCTGCTGGTGACTCTATTTGTTGCCAATCGATGATCTGTTGAGTGTGGGTGATTATCTCTTGATGTTCTTGGTCGAAGGTGGCCTCGAGTTGACCCTGTTGATCATCGATCAGTAAACCATTCTCGATATCTAAACGCCATGCACGTGGGTTGAGGTTATTACCAGTTAATAGATGGAAACGCCCATCGACTCGAACTCCCTTTAGATGAAACGAATTTTTCTCGTGACGCCATAAACGAATATTGAGTAGACCGTTGTCGAGTGATTTTTGGTGCCGTTTGGCAAAAGCCTTAAGCATGGTTTCGTAGAGATAGGGAATTAAGCCAATTTTACTAAAAGGCTGATCCTCTGGGATGAAGAAATCACTAGCATGCTTATCGCCCAACACGATATCGATCTTAACACCTAGACGTAATAAACGGGTGATATCGCGCTTTAACACGCCGGGTAAGTTAAAGTAGGGCGTGTACAGCACAAGATGTTTCTTACACTGACGCAACTGCTGGTGGATAACTTTATTGAGCTGATTGTTGCGCTTGCCTAGACCGATCAATGGGGTAATGGTTAATGACCCCTCATTTATTTTTGGGAGCTGATATTTAGTACGACTCAATTGTTTATGCTGGGCAGCTACTTTCTTTTTAAACTTGTTATCGAGTTGCAGCGGCTCGCGATTAAACAAGCACACCCCTTCACTCGGTAGCAACGTGCGCTGTAGGTAGTCAACAAAGCTATTGGCCAGCGCGGGAGAATTAATGGTGCAATAGCGATCGTAACGGTAACGCTCTCCTTGATGGAGGTAGATATTATTGATGCTAGCGCCCGTGTATAACACGGTGTTATCAAGCACTATGCCTTTAAGATGTAGTACGCCAAAGACTTCTCGCTGCTTGATCGCGACCCCATAAAATTGAATAAAATCTGGATGTTTCTGATCTATCTCACGGTAAAAGGCTGCATTGCCATCGGATTTATCATGGCCAATGAGGCCACGTCTTGCCCGGTGGAAGTCGACAAATATTTTAATGTCGAGATCTGGATGGCGCTCTTTAGCCGCCAGTAGATGCTTGACCACAAGCTGACCTGCTTGATCATTCTCCAAGTAGAGTAGCGTCATGTAGATGCGACTAGTGGCGTTATCGATGAGTTCTAATAGACTCGCGAGGTATTGTTTAGCTGAAAGTAAAATGTGAAAATCATCTGCGTCAATTGCAGTTTTTGGGAGAGTATCAAGTAGCTGTTTACGTAGGTAAAGATTAACCATAGTTGCGTTTATTCATTTATTTTATATTTATGGCTTAACTTTAGCTTGGAATAGCGTGTAGTTAAAGGTTTTGCACCGTTTATTTTGCTTAATCACGACAAAAGTACTCTAAGTTCTCGATGTGAATGACTTTCCTGTGCCTTACAGGTAAAGTGGTTTTCTAAATATTTAAGCTGGTTAAATCAATGTTAAGTCTCCCCGTTAGTCTCTGCGTCGCGCTGTCTTCGATATTAAGTATCGTTGGCGATAAGCCAAGTAACCGTATCCTTCATTATATATTTAAGCCGCTCACGATGTTGATCCTGATCGGCGGCGCATTGAATGTTGGACTAGCGTCACAGTCGTTTGTTTATTGGTTATTGCTCGGACTATGTTTGAGCCTCGCTGGTGATGTGTTTTTGATGCTACCCAGTAATAAATTTATTCAAGGGCTGGCTAGTTTTCTCTTGGCACATATCGCGTATATCGTGGCGTTTTATCAGTTGTATGATGGCGCATTTACGGTGATGTGGTTTGTCGCGGTGTTGGCGTTCTCGACTGGGTTCTTCGCCTTGTTGGCCAAAGATCTAGGTAAGCTCAAAGGACCCGTCGTGATCTACATATTGGCGATAAGTGGCATGCTATGGCTCGCTGGAGAGCTCTATTTCCAACAAGCCACTACCACGCATCTATTGTTGATGGTTGGCGCGCTTATCTTTGCTATCTCCGATGCATCATTGGCGTGGAACAAATTTAAACAGCCATTTAGCTGGGCACAATGGTTAATTCTGGTCACTTATTTTGGTGCGCAATGGTTATTCGTTCAAGCCATGCTATCCGTCAATTAGACACCTTCGATACTAGTTGCTAAGTACCATGGTGGCGCGTTGCTGTTGTCCCGATTCGATGCGCCATTGATTATTAAAGATCGCACCTCGTTCAACACAGACAAATTGCTGATAGAAATCGCTGCCGATATCACTCATTTTTCCTGCTAACTCTGTGCCCGGATTCCAGGTTATGACGCTATCGCAGTTGGTCCCCGTAATTGATACAGGAAAGGCACCATCGATGGATTGTGCCTTGCTTCCTTGAATGAAATAGCGGTCCACTTCACCGTCAAAACGAAGCTGTGCAGGGAGTATTTCGACAGTCCTGCCGTTAGCGCTGTCAATATATTGATAGCCCTCTAGCCCTGATACCGACGCTGTGGTGATATCGTCAATCGCTAAGTAGCTATGTAGCGCCCACTCGCATTCAATCGTTCGTGTCGAGTGATTAGTGACAGCAAAGTCTATGGCTAACTCATTGCCCAAGGTAAAACAAATCTCCATCGAGAACTGAACCGGATAGGTGAGCTTGCTCGTCTCATTGGGTGTTAATGTTAAGATGATTTGGATATCGTCATCTTGATTGGTGGTGATCGATTGTTGTTGCCATAGGCTGGTACGCGCGAATCCATGATTAGGATAACTAATGCTATCTCGCTTTGTTCCTTTATACGGACCGAACCAAGGCGCACAAATCGGCACGCCGCCACGAATTGCTTTACCTAGTTCAAATATAACCAAAGGGCTCAACCATAATAGCGGTGGCTTATTGTGCGCTTTAAATTCAAGGATCTGGCCGCCATAGAGCGAAACAACGGCGTAGCACTTGGGGCTATCGATCACGATAAGCGGCATCACGTTTGGTGATTGATATAGGACGTGCGTATCAGATAAGGTTACGATTGACTGCGTCATTAAGATTGCTATTTAAAATGTATTAATGATCCCAGTATAATACCAATCGCCCCAGCAAACCAAGATAATCAGGAATACAAAAATGAATAAAGTGGCCGTAGCGGTTGGTATTATAGAACGGAGCAATGGTGATATTTTAATTGCCAAACGTCATCAGCATCTTCATCAGGGTGGTAAGTGGGAATTCCCCGGTGGCAAGATAGAGCAAGGGGAGACCACCTATGCGGCGTTAGCCCGCGAGCTCAAAGAGGAAGTCGATATAACCGTTAATCAAGCTCAGCAGGTATTGCTGCTCGAACATGATTACGGTGATAAAGTGGTGGTACTTGATATCTGGCTGGTCGATGATTTTGAAGGCATAGGACACTCTAATGAAGGGCAACAAATTAAATGGGTTGCGAAAGGTGACCTAGCTAGCTATCAATTTCCAGACGCCAATAGACCTATTTTACACATGATTACTCAGGGCTAAAGAAGTCATCATTGAGCGGTAAATCAAATTCATCAAAGGACATTGGATCGATTGCCGGTGGCCCTTTGATAGTATTGGACTCGCTAGCCCACTCTCCCAAGTCAATTAATTTACAGCGTTTACAGCAAAATGGGCGATAGGTGTTCTCTTGAGTCCATTGCACTGATTTCTCACAGGTCGGACAATTAACAACAGTCATTATTTTCTCTTTCTAGGCTAACAGCAGGCTAATTCGAACTTTATATCATGGAGTGGCTGTTCGTTCCAAGCAATAAAACGAATAGCGTAGCGACTACGGTAGCCACTAACGGTGGGATAACAGCCTTGCTGTATCGATAATTTTATTCTAATGAGCTGAGTTTGGGCACAGTTACTCTGGTAAAAGCCGTCACTGGCTAGCTCGCTGCTATAGCCATTAGACTCTCTTGTCAGTTGTAGTAAGAGGCGGATCGCTTCGATAGTTGGTTGGAAAGGGGCGAGCCAGTCTTCTACATCTTTAGCTCTTTGTTGCTGGTGAAAATGACTCCAATAGTGCAACATCGGGGTGTCAAATTGACAGCCTCCGCCGGGTAAAGAAGATTTGTTTTTTATTTGGTTGAGTAGCGTATCTTGTTGGATTATGAGTTGGGCTTTGTTTGGCGCTGCTTGGGAGAAATTAAAGGTATCTATTTTTGTGATTAACGATTCAAGTTTTTCATTATCGATATGGTCATCATTTCGCAGCCGTATCAGGGCGCACTTATGATTATCTAAATCTCGGATCAGTTCTTTCTTTAATTCGCCACGATCAGCTTGTTCAGCGAGCGAGAATAACAGTCCAAAGAATGGCTTAAAGAGTTGGGCATCGTCGATGTCTCGATAACTTAGTATTTGAGCACTTAAATGCTCAATACGCAAATAACAGCGTATTTTTTCCGTCAAAGGATGTTCGTAAACAATGGTGTCAGACATAATATGTTGTCACTGATTTTAGTCTAATTGCTATCCTACTTAGTGAATTCTTAACGCGAACTAAGCTCCGCCCCATCTTTTATTATTGTTATGGGGGTACTGAATAGCATTATCTAATCATTAATTCGTATTAGGCTCCGTCCTCAATACATGCGAGATAGCCATCATGCAATTTTTTAACATCATTCGTCAAGTTATTGATCATTCCATTATTTTTTATGACATCATCGGCAAGCTTAAGCCTATGTATCCGTGAAAATTGCGAAGACATAATCGCTCTTGTTTGGCTCTCACTGCTGTTGTCACGCTTAATAGTGCGGGCAACTTGACTACTTTCTTGTGCATCGACCACCAGAACGCGGGAGACTAATGACTGCATCTTGTTCTCTAACAGCAATGGTGCCACTAAGATGCTATAAGGTGACGTCGTTGCTTTCAATTGCTCGATAATAGTGTCACGAATAAGCGGGTGCAATAAGCCATTGAGCCAAGCTTTGCTGTGTTGGTCACAGAAGATAATTTCACGTAACGTGGCTCGATTTAACGCGCCACGTTCATCTAATACGGTAGGCCCAAAATGGTCGCTAATTTGTTGAAGTGCTGGCGTACCTGGTTCAACCACTTCGCGTGCAACAATATCGGCATCGACAATGTCGATGCCTAACTCGATAAACAAATTCGCGACAGTAGTTTTGCCACTAGCGATGCCGCCGGTTAATCCAATAATCATCGCGCTAGAGGCCGATAGACTTAAGGTACGCTTGATTAATCTGCTCGCCCCATATCATTGCCACCCAGCCTGCGAGGGCAAGGTAAGGACCAAAGGGAATCGCGATATTTTTGTCCTGACCCCGAACCACCATAATACTGATGCCGACGATAGCGCCAATGAGTGAGGAGAGTAAAATGGTGACTGGCAATGCTTGCCACCCAAGCCAAGCACCGATTAAAGCAAACAGTTTAAAGTCGCCATATCCCATGCCTTCTTTGCCGGTAATTATCTTAAATAGCCAGTAAATTGACCACAGACTCATATAACCAACAATGGCACCGATCACCGCGCTGGTTAAATCGGTATAAAGCACATTAATATTAGCGATTATACCTAACCAGAGTACAGGAAGGACAATGGAGTCTGGTAATAACATGGTATCAAAATCGATAAAGGTCAGTGCCACCAAGGCCCATGTAAAGGCGAGAGCCAGCACACATTGCCAGGTCGGGCCAAAATGATAGGCGATAGCCAGTGACATGATGGCGGTAAACGCCTCCACGAGAGGATATCGAGCCGAGATGCCGACACCACAGCCACGGCATTTCCCTTTAAGCCATAAATAACTCAATACGGGAATATTTTCCAGTGCACTAATTTGATGTTGGCATTTGGGGCAGCCAGAGCGCGGCACTACTAAATTATAGGGAGCTTCAGACTCTCCTTCTTGTTCTATCTCTAAAAACTCTTTTGCCTCGGTGCTAAACTCGCGTTCCATCATCACTGGAAGGCGATGGATCACTACATTTAAAAAACTTCCTACCAGTAACCCTAAAATAGTTACCGTGGTGTAGAAATAAGCAGGGGATTGTTCAAATAATAAAAATACGTCGTTCATGTTTCACTCTATCTGTTATACAACATTGCCAATCTCGAAAATGGGCAGATACATGCCAATAATCAAGGCACCGACGATGGTGCCGATCACCACCATTAACATTGGTTCAATTAAGGTAGTTAAGCCGTCAACCGCATCATCTACTTCCATTTCATAGATAGTGGCGACTTTGTTAAGCATATCATCGATTGAACCAGCTTCTTCGCCGATCATAATCATCTGCATTAATAATTCAGGAAATACATTGGTGGTACGCATTGCCACATTAAGCATCAGGCCAGATTCAACTTCACGCCGAGCAGACAATACTGCATTGCGATACATTGCATTACCGGAAGCACCAGCGGCAGACTCTAAACCTTCTAATAGCGGGACACCAGCACTAAAAGTGGTGGCTAGGGTACGGCTAAAGCGGGCAATTGATGACTTGTGTAATATAGGGCCAATAACGGGGAGTTTGAGTAAAAAAAAGTCGGTTTTATCTCGGACCTTTTGTGAGTTAAAGTGCGCGCGTTTGAAGCCGTACACAGACGCAATAATGACTCCAATAATAATATACCAAGCGCTTTGCACCGCCTCTGATATCCTTAGAATGATTTGGGTGAATACTGGCAATTCTGCACCGAAGCTGGCAAAAATTTCTTCAAATTGCGGCACCACAAAAATAAGCAGCAACATGGTAACGCCAAAAGCCACAGCAACTACGGCAGCGGGATAAAACATCGCTTTTTTAATTTTCGATTTTAACGCTTCGGTTTTTTCTTTATACGTTGCGATGCGGTCATATACAGAATCGAGTGCGCCAGAGTGCTCTCCCGCAGCAACCAAATCACAATAGAGCTCATCGAAATATTGACGGTGGACACGTAGTGAATCTGCTACCGGTATACCCGCTTGAATATCATTATTTACGGTACCTAACAGCTCGCGCATACTTTCTTTTTCATGTCCCTGCGAGACGATGTTTAGGCTCTGTACCAGCGGTACACCAGCGGAAAGCATCGTTGCTATTTGGCGGGTAACCATCGCCATATCCATCGGTACAATTTTGTTCGCTGAGCCAAAACTAAATAGCGGTTGAGGTTTTTTCTTTAATTTGGTTGGGTTGACACCTTGACGGCGAAGCGCCTCTTTGACAGACTTTTCATCGACGCCTTTGTATTCTCCGTTGGTGCGTTCACCTTTGCGGTTAATCCCCTGCCAGATGAAGGTATGGATCTTCTGAACCTTTTTTTGATGGTTACGTGGCGCCATGCTCTGTTCCTATGACTAAGTGTTGGTTAAAAGCTGGTAACACGATTGATTTCAGCCAAGCTAGTGACACCTGATAGCGCTTTGATTAATCCCGACTTGCGCAAATTATTTACCCCTTCTTGCGCCGCAATATCCGCAATTTGTAGAGAGTTACCGCCTTCCATGATCACCCTGCCAATCGTCTCTGATACTGGCATTACTTCATATATACCAACTCGCCCTTTGTAACCACCTGAGCATTTATCGCAGCCCTTAGGTTGGTAAAAGGTTGGGGATTGGGCTATTTGATGCTTGCTAAAACCTAATTTCATTAACTCCTCATTGGGTAATGATTCTGCGCCTTTACAATGTTCACATAAACGCCTCGCGAGACGCTGCGCGATAATTAAACTGACCGAACTAGCGATGTTATAGCCGGGTACGCCCATGTTCATTAAACGGGTAATGGTTTCTGCTGCGGAATTGGTATGCAGTGTAGACAACACCAAGTGGCCGGTTTGTGCTGCCTTGATCGCTATTTCAGCGGTCTCTATATCTCGGATTTCACCCACCATCACCACATCGGGATCTTGGCGTAAAAATGCCCGCAGAGCTGAAGAGAAATCGAGGCCTGCTTTATTATTGATATGCACTTGGTTAACGCCGCTAAGATTGATTTCTACCGGGTCCTCGGCGGTCGATATATTACGCTCTGGCGTATTGAGAATATTGAGTCCGGTATAAAGAGATACTGTTTTGCCTGAGCCTGTGGGACCGGTTACTAATATCATTCCCTGCGGTTGTTGCAACGCGTCTTGATAGAGTTTCTTCTGCGCGGGTTCATAACCTAATGAATCAATGCCCATCATCGCAATTGATGAATCCAAAATACGTAATACAATTTTCTCGCCAAAAAGAGTAGGGAGTGAACTGACACGAAAATCAATCGACTTTTTAGCCGATATCTTAAGTTTGATCCGGCCATCTTGCGGAATACGTTTTTCCGCAATATCCATCTTCGACATTACCTTCAGGCGTGCCGCCAGTCGTCCTGCCAAATACGCAGGTGGGCTGCCCATCTCATGCAAGATACCATCAATACGAAATCGCACACGATAGTTCTTTTCATAAGGCTCAAAATGTAAGTCAGAGGCTCCTTTACGGATTGCATCCATTAGTAGTTTATTAATGTAAATAACAATGGGTTGGTCATCTGTATCGGCGTCACGCTCTTGGGCATTCTGGGTAACGCCTTGGTCGACGTCGATGGCGCTTAGCTCTGCTTCGTCAAAATCATCGAGTGATAAAGCACTAGAATCCGATTCAAATAATTGGGTGATAAAGCTTTGTAGTTGGTCCTCGGCCACCAAGATGGCTTCGGTGCGCATACCTGCATTAAACTGAAACTCTTCTAGCGCCGCATTGTTGGTCGGATCGCCAATGGCCACATAAAGTCGACTACCGCGAACGAATAATGGGACTGCGAAATGTTTGGCAATGCGCTTTTCGTTGAGTAAATTGCTAGGCAGTTGGTTGGTATCGAAGGTGCCTAGGTCAAACAGCGGCACGCCAAATTCGGTGCTACACACGACAGCCGCTTTTTTAGCATCGATAAGACTATGTTCGACTAAAAAACTCAATAATGGCTTTTTCGCTTTATCACAATCCGCTGCGGCCTTTTGGGCGGTGGTCTGTTCAATAAGCTGATGGTTAACTAGGGTATCTAGTAAACCATGAAATGAGGATGTCCCTGCCATTATGTGTTATCCATTTGAACGTTAATACAATTATCGCCGATTGTGATGGGCGTTACGCTCTAAAATTATCGCTGTTAGGAGTTGAGCATATTCTTTGCAATATTAAACTAAATTTGACGTTATGACTATTATTTAGCGCTTTACTACGCCTGTAGTATCAAAAAGCGTAGGCTAGGTCGCACGAAAAAGGGTCGAAACCAATGCTTTAGGATGGTATTTGTTCGTTTTCTTGTGTTTTAGTACTGCGAATGGTAAGTTTTAATGACTATTTAGGAAGCGCTGTAATTCATAGTAACAGGCTCAAATAGTATTCATCGCTAATTTTTTGTAGTGTTAATGTGATAACACGCTGAATTTTAGATTTAATTAAAGTAAATGGGTGGTTTGACATAATTTATTACGTTATTCTATAAGGCGACCGTTGTATTTGTATGATATCAGTCTACTACAAAAGTAGCGGGCGTGTGTGCGTCATAAAATAAGAGCGTGTTCATCAATTTAGTAGCATTGTAAAATGTCAATAATAACTGCCCATTTAATATCTTAAAGGATAGATTTATGAAAAAAGTACAACAAGGTTTTACCCTAATCGAATTGATGATCGTCGTAGCGATTATCGGTATTCTAGCCGCCGTAGCATTACCGGCTTACAAAACATATTCAGACCGTGCTAAGTTCGCTGAAGTTGTGCTAGCGGCAACGCCTGCTAAGACAGCAGTTGAACTTTGTGTTCAAGTCGGTGCGATTAAGACTGGTTGTCATCTAGTAGAAGACGCAACTGACGGTTCTACTAAGAATGCTAATGGTTGGGCAGAGTCTGATTTAGTTCAGTGGGTTGTTATTGCTGGAACATCTGCTGCACCAACGATTACGGTTACTTCTACTGAAACCGTCGGCACTGTTTCTGATGTGACTTTCCAACTTACTGGGGCTGTAGGTAACGGAACTGTTAAGTGGGACAATACTACAGGTACATGCGGTACAGCTGGTTTATGTTAATAAGCTAGGGTATAAAAAAGCTCCCTCGGGAGCTTTTTTATTGCCTGCTAATCGTTAAACCAGTCGCATCGATAAGTCTGTCGCCTGTATATGCTTAGTCAGCGCACCGACCGAAATATAATCAATGCCCGTTCTGGCGAAATCACCAATGGTGTCAATGGTTACATTGCCAGAGACTTCGAGTTTTGCGCGTCCAGCGTTGAGCTTTACTGCTTTTAGCATCATCGCAATATCGAAGTTATCTAACATCACAATATCGCTGCCAGCGTCTAGTGCTTGCTCCAGCTCTGCTAACGATTCTACTTCCACTTCCACCGGTTTATCGGGATGTAGTTCACGCGCCTTAGCGATGGCTTGCTCTATGCCGCCACAGCCCATGATGTGATTCTCTTTAATCAGATAGGCATCAAATAGACCGATACGATGATTAACGCCGCCGCCACATTTCACGGCATATTTCTGTGCGGTACGCTGACCAGGGATTGTCTTGCGGGTATCGAGTAATCGAGTATTAGTGCCTTCGATAGCATCGACATAGCTTTTAACCACGGTAGCGGTACCCGACAGCATTTGAATGAAGTTTAACGCGCTGCGCTCACCGGTTAACAAAATTCGCGTTGGTCCTGACAGCTCACACAAGACTTCGTTTGGTGCGACAATATCTCCGTCATCGACTAGCCAGTGAATAGCCACTTCGCCGCCGAGTTGCTTAAAGACTTCTTCGGCCCACGCCTTGCCACAAAAAACCGCCATTTCGCGGCTAATTATCGTTGCCTGTGCCGTATTGTTAAGGGGGATCAAGTTGGCGGTTATATCGCCATCGCGATGATCTTGATAGCCAAGATCTTCGGCCAATGCTAGTTCTACACTGCGTTTTATATCATCTTGTAACATGGTTAGATTCTACTTTAAGGTTAATATTTATAAGCTTTAGTTTACTGTAACAGCGGGCGGATTAGTACGACTGATTTGATTTTTACGAGCAACTATCCACTGCGTTTGTTTAGTCCATTCCAATGTGGGGTAGAGGTATTTCGCCTGTGATAATATCTCATCGGCAAGCTTTAAATCTTTTAGATAAAGGGCAGCGAGTAATCTATTGCTAAATCGATTGGGTCTGGGGGCCACATTATTCATCGATTTTGCCCAGCTTAAATAATACCTGACCTCACTATCGATCCCTCGCTGTAATGAAATAACCAGTTTTTGTTGATTTTGCTGTTCTATGAAGCTATCTGACACGAAGGGCTGTGCGCTATTTAATAATATCGTGCTATTGGGATCATCAGTGGCAACGCTAGTACGGTACTGGCTAGTGAGCATACTTAGCATATAGATTGATGTAATGAAGACTAAAAGCACAGCGCTAACCTGATAGATACTGGTTTTCGATGTGGACAGGCTAATGCTTTTGGTTTTAGATTGTGTGAAGGAGCACAAGATGATGAAAATGATCCAAGTGGCGACGCTTTGGTAAAATGGAAACTCTGTTAAGGTATGTAGCGCCAGAGGGAATAGCAAGGCAGCGCTCAGTAATGTTTGGCGTCGTGCCTGATACAGCGTTTTACATAACGTAATAAATATCAGTAGGATGGCGAGTAAACTAATTAATCCTCCTTCCACAACCCACAACAGTACCTCGTTATGCGGATGGTTCATTTTATACGCTGGAAGATAACTTTCTGGTGAGCTACCCAACGCCAATTTAACGGCCTGTTGCTCTAAATATCTGGGAATAAACGTCCCGTAACCGTGACCAAGTAGTGGCTCTTTTGCGATAAGTTCAAGGCTGTCACTGTATATTTGAGCGCGCACGCCTGGATGGCTATAGACGTCACTGCTTCGTGAAAAATTATCGGTTGAATTGATCGAAATAATCCCAATCGTTATCCCCAATAGTACGATGGCTAACCACTTTTTATTAACGCTACTATGATAGCTAAGTAATAAAATAGTCACCACAATCGACGAGATAAACCCTGTACGCGACTGAAGCAGGACAACAGCTAGGGTACAAGTGAAGGTACAGGCAAAGCAAAGGTATTTTAATGGATTGTTTGATTTGACCTTACGTTGTAACGTAACAAGTGACAGCGCCGCTCCGATTACAAAAAAAGAAGCTGCAACATTTGGCTGAAATAGCAATGCGGCGGGCCGAGTGGTCACGATATTTAATTGCGGATAAAATGGTAATACGTAATATTGAATTAAGCCCAGTGTTGACTCAATTAAGGCTGCGACGATAATAAAATTAAACAGCCTAAAATAGTCTTTTCGATTAAACTCTAGTTGCTGAATTGCAAATAGGAACGCGAGACCGGCGAAGAGACCTAACAATCTTTGGTGGCTATACCAAGCTGTATCTCCGGAATAAAACAACGGAATGAGTAACAGAACATAAGCAATTGCGATATTTCTTGAAAGGAAATTAAACTTGAATCGTCCGCTATTGGCTATTTTCCATAAACCGCAGGCGATCACTAAAGATACGATAATCCATCCTAATGGGTTCATCGGATGATTTAAACCACTACCTCCATGGTTGAACTGAAAATAATGCATCAATACGATGAAATATAATCCCAAAGCAAATATTGCCCATTTTTTTGGTGTGTGTCCGCTCATTGTTGTAATTGTTTTTATCATTTTACCGCTTGAGATAGTTAAGATTATTACCAATAAATTTTAAGATGATTCTACCTGCTTTAGCCTTGGTGTGGCTAGTGAAAATCGACAAAGTAAGTTGTTAAATGTACGGTCACTATCAAATTTTAATAGGGTATTTTTAAATCAATTATGTCAGGGCTTATAGCTATTTAAGTTCGCAAATTAATTGATTGATTTTTGAACTGTTTACGCTGTGGCATTTTTAGCGATGCCTGAGAGCTCTTCAAAGAATGCAGTTTTGCCTTCTGCTTGCAGTGATTACCTTTAATGGATAATTTATGCGACCTAATCCCATTCAGGTCTTGTTCAGATTACTGGGAGAACCCCACTTTTAATGACGTTTTTTAACCCTAAAGTACCAGTAAGTTGGTGATTGATAGGACTAATTCGCAGCTTGTATGTTGACCTTGTTTTACCCTATACTTTTATAATAACTTCGAATTGTCATGCCCCTGCGAAGATACTCCATTGTAAGCAATGATTGTATAAGTAACTGACCGTATGTAGTGAAATTGCTAAATGGAAATCGCATAAAATTAAAGGACGCCATATTATGAATAGCACCACTCTTGGCCAAAACGCGCAAATAGTCTCAATCACAGGTGATGTTTTCCTGCACACAGAGGCTGCTACAACACCGCTAGACGTTGGTGAGGTGCTGCTCACTGGGGATGTATTATTAATGGCAGATGATGCCGCTGTGACTATTCGTTTTGGTGATGGGACATTAGAAGTCTATGATGCCGATAATACGATGATGTCGGCCTTTGAACCATTGATTGATCCTGTAGAAGAGTCCGAAGACGATACGTTAACCTCCATTCAAGATGAAATAGCAGCGATTCAAGCGGCCATTAGCGGTGATGGTGATGTTAACGACCTTCCAGATACCGCGGCAGGTGAAAATGATAGTGAAGGGAGCAATTCTTTCGTCAATCTTAATCGTGACGGTAATGAGACATTGGCAGCGAGTGAAGGCGGTTTTGATTCATCGCAGTTTCAACAGGGTGTTATTCAACGTAATGCTGATGAAGAGCCTAATAATCTAGGTGGGGTTCCTTCTGGTATTGGCTTTGCGTTGACGCTAGACAATCAAAGTCAAACTCTTTCATTGAGTGGTACAACCGCAGGGGTTGCGCAGGGACAAACAGTGACCATTAGTGTGACCGATAGTGAGGGTGTAATTACCGTACTCGGTACCGTTACCGTGGATGACAATGGGGTGTTCGATGCGTCAGGTTTAGATCTTTCAGCGATCGCTGACGGCCAATTAGATGTGTCTGTGGCGGTCAATGATCTCAATGGTCAGCCTATTTCAGGATCAGAATCTGCACTCTATGATTCGACGCCCCCCTCCGTTCCTGGTGTTGCGATCATCGCCGGTGACAATGACGGGGTGGTTAATGCACAAGAACAAGAATCAGGTGTTAAGGTCGAAATATCATTACCTGATGATGTTGTTTTAGGTGACATTGTGACGATTAGATTCGGTAGCGGTGATAGTGAAACAGAGGTTGAAGTTCCTGTCACTCAAGAGATGCTCGATAATATTGGGCAGCCTATAATCGTTGATGTGCCTGATAATCAACTCATTAGTGGTGAGACTTTAGTTGTATCGGCTGATATCACTGATACCGCAGGTAATACATCAGATGTAGGCACTGGGTCAAGTGAGATCGATACCACACAACCAGGAGACGGTGTTATACCTCCATTAGTGGGTATTGCTGAAGCACAAGATGCCATTAGCTCGTCAGAGCTTAGTGATGGCATTCAAGTTCAAGTGACGCTTCCGCCGGGCACTGAGCCTGGTGATATTGTTACCTTTATCGTCACTGATTCGAGTGGAAATGAAGTGATTAACGAAACGGTCGCTGTGCCGAGTGATTGGGATGGGAGCTCAAGAGTTGAGTTAACCATACCGCAGAGTGAGTCGCTAATTGATGATGATTACACGCTAGTCACCACGGTGACGGATCTCAGTGGTAATGTTAGTAAAGAGAGTCAGCCAGAACCATTCACCGTTGATACCACCGCGCCCCAAGCACCCACCCTTAGCATTCCAGAAGCGGCTGATGGCCACATTAATAGCGCCGAATTAGCCGATGGCATTCAAGTTGAGGTTATGCCTGCTACCGGCAGCCAGCCTGGCGACACTATTACGTTAACGATCACTGATAGTGAAGGGAATGAGCAAGAGATTACGACGGTTATTCCTGATGATTGGACCGATGGTGATGTAGTGCCAATGGTTATCACCAGCCATGAAGTGGCTGATGACGAAACGTATACTGTCGAGGTCACGGTGACCGATATGGCCGGTAATGTCAGTGAGCCAAGCGATGAGGTTGAACTGGCTGTGCAGTCCCGTGGTCCAGGTCAAGGCACTACGTCGGGACCTATCGTGATCGATATTGTTGAGATTGATGACAATGGTTATATCAATAGTGCCAGCAATGCTGACGGCATTCAAGTGACCATCACGCTACCAGCCAGTGCGGTTGTTGGCGATAGCGTCACGTTAAGTGTCATGGACACCAACGGCGTTGTTATCGCGACACAAGAGGTTCCTGTGACGCAAGCGCTAATGGATAACCCTATCGTTACCTTAGCTGATTTAGCTGACGGTGTTTATGACGTGAGTGCGGCGTATAGCAATGCCGCGGGTGATGTTAGCTCAACATCAAATATCGAGCACTTTATGCTCGATACTGTCGGCCCTGGTATTGATGACGATGACTCGAATAATAATTTGGCGCCAACGGTCACCATTCCAGAAGCTGCCAATAATGTCGATTCACTGGAGGCGGCAGATGGCGTTCAAGTGATCGTCGGTTTACCTGATGACACCGAAGTCGGTGATGTTGTAACCCTTCAAGTCACGCAACCTGACGGTACAGTCGTTGAGATCACGCACGTGGTTGACGATGTGACAGCGGGTAGTGTCACGGTTGATATCCCTGTGTCGGTGATTAGTGATTCAGGGCGTTTTATTGATGGTAGCTATCAAGTGACTGCTGTTGTCTCTGATGCCGCGGGCAATGAAAGTGATCTCAGTGAACCAGCACCATTCTTATTGACCACGTCAACCGAACCAGGCGTTGGCTCACCTTCACCTATCTTTTTAGCTATCGATGATGCGGATGATGGTTATGTTAATGAGGGTGAGAATGCCGATGGCATTGAAATAACCATGGATCTGCCAGCTAACGTGAGTCCTGGTGATATCATCAATATTTCAGTGACTGCACCTGATGGCTCGGTCACCGTGATACCTTATACTGTGCCTGATGATTATGCCGGTGAACAGATCACCGTCACGCTCGATCCATTGAGCATCGAGGGCGATTATACGATTAGCGCAAGACCTGACAATAGTTTCTACCCAAGTAACCCAGTGACGTTTGAATTTGATAAGACAGCGCCCGGTGAAGGTGAAAATACAGATGGTAGCGATGCGTTAATGACGATTAGCGTGGCCGAGAATGCCGGACGCGTTAATGAGAGTGAAGCCGCCGATGGCGTGCAAGTACAAATTGTTATTCCACAAGGTGCGGTTATTGGCGATGTACTCACGCTCAATATCAGTCAGCCGGGTGGTGGCACCACGCAAATTACCCATGTATTAACCGCCGATGGTGATGGCGTTACATCGATTGAAATTACGATCCCGGTCAACGATGTCACCATCGATGGGGCCTATAACGACGGTGACTATGTCATTGACGGAACGCTAACCGATCCGGCTGGCAACGTTAGTGAGGTTGTTACCAGTGGCTTTGTGATCGATACCACCGAGCCAGAAGCCCCCGTATTAGTGATTGGCGAAGCGGATGATGGCAGCATCAACAGCGAAGAAATGGAAGATGGTATTCAAGTTGAAGTGACGCCGCCAACGGGTACCAAACCGGGTGACACAATTACTCTGACGATCACCGATAACGAGGGCAATGAACAGGAAATCACCACGGTGGTACCGGACGATTGGACCGAAGGTGATGTCGTTCCAATGGTGATCACGTCTGACGAAGTGAGTGATGACAAGACCTATATTGTTGTGGCGACAGTTACTGACGTGGCGGGTAACGAAAGTGCACCAAGTGATGGCGTGGATATGGAAGTACAATCGCGCGGACCGGGTGAGGGCACAACGCCAGCGGCCCCTGTGATTGATATCAGTGAAATCGATGATAACGGCTATATCAATGGCGAGAACAACGCTGATGGTATCCAGGTAACGATCACCTTACCTAAAGACGCTAAGGTGGGTGACAGTGTCACCTTAACCGTGACCGATGCTAGTGGCGTGGTAATCGCGACGCAGGTCGTGCCTGTGACGCAAGCCTTGCTTGATGAACCTGTTGTTACGCTAGCGGATCTTGATGACGGTATTTATGATGTGAGCGCGGTGCATACCACCGCGGCGGGTGATATCGGCCCAATATCCAATGTTGAACACTTTAATCTTGATACGGTCGGCCCTGGCATCGATGATGATCCCAGTAATAATATTGCGCCAACGGTTACTATCCCTGAAGCAATTGATGGCGTCGATGTCTCGGAAGCGGCGGATGGCGTTCAAGTGGCGGTGGGCGTACCAAGCGATACTCAAATTGGCGATGTTATCACGCTAGAAGTGAAGCAGCCTGATGGCACTGTGGTTGAAATTACACATGTGATAGAAGAAATTACAGCGGGTAGTGTCAGTGTTGATATTCCAGTCGATGTGATCAGTGATAGCGGTGCCTTTGTTGATGGTGGCTATGAGGTAACTGCAACGGTTACTGATGCAGCCGGCAATGATAGTATTCCAAGCATGCCTGAACCCTTTGATTTAGCAACTGGCGACGGTGATGGCGGTGCAGACGCGCCGATCGTGCTCGAAGTTGCTGACGTTGACGACGGTTACCTCAATGATGTTGAAAACAGTGACGGTGTGGAAGTCACGATGACGTTACCGGCAGGTGTTGAGCCCGGTGATGTGGTCAATGTCATGGTCACTGGCCCTGATGGCACGGTAACTACCCCGATCACGGTACCTAATGATTATAGCGGTGAGCCAATCACAGTGGTACTCGACCCTCTAACCACTGAAGGCGATTACGTCATTAGCGCAGAGCTTGAAGACGGTAGTGGTACCAGCAATGATGTTGAGTTTGAATTTGATGAAACATCGCCTGGTCAAGATGAAAACACGGATGGCAGTGATGCGTTAATGATGATCTCTGTGGCGGAAAACAGCGATAAGATTAATGAAACCGAAGCCGATGATGGCGTTCAGGTTCAGATCGTGATCCCACAAGGCGCTAAGGTCGGGGATGTACTCACCCTTGATATTAGCCAGCCAGGTGGCGGTACTACGCAAGTAACGCATATCTTAACGACGGATGGTGATGGCGTAAACGCCATTGAAATTACGATTCCAGTCAGCGACATTAGCATTAATGGCGCCTATAACGATGGCGATTATGGTATTAGTGGTACCTTAACCGATCCTGCTGGTAATGTCAGTGAGGTGGTCAATAGCGAATTCACGGTGGATACCACCGCACCAGAAGCACCGCTATTAGTGATTGGCGAAGCGGATGATGGTGCGATAAGCGCTGAAGAAATGGCCGATGGCATTCAGGTGGAAGTCACACCACCGATTGAGAGTAAGCCAGGCGATACCATCACTCTAACCATTACTGATAGTAAGGGTAATGAGCAAGAAATCACCGCGATTATTCCTGACGGTTGGGTTGAAGGTGAAGTGGTACCAATGGTTATCACCAGCGAAGAAGTGCTTGATGATGAGACCTATACCGTGGTGGCCACGGTGACGGATAGTGCCGGTAATGAAAGCATCCCAAGCGATAGCATCGAGATGGAAGTGCAATCTCGTGGGCCGGGCGAGGGAACAACGTCAGCGCCTGTGGTGATTGATATCGCGGAGATTGATGATAAGGGTTATATCAATGGTGAGAGCAATGCTGATGGTATCCAAGTCGCCCTGACATTGCCAACGGATAGCGTGGTTGGCGATAGCGTAACGCTTACCGTCAAAGATACCAGTGGAGTGGTAATAGCGACACTAGTCGTGCCAGTGACGCAAGCGCTGATAGATAACCCGGTGGTGACGCTCGATGATTTAGAAGACGGTGTTTATGATGTAAGTGCGGTGCATAGTAATGCTGCGGGCGATGTCAGCACAACCTCCAATGTGGAGCATTTCACCCTTGATACGGTGGGCCCAGGTGTTGATGATGACGATCCGAGCAACAATGTGGCGCCAACGGTAACAATCCCCGAAGCGGTTAACAACGTTGATTCAGGGGAAGCGGCAGACGGTGTTCAGGTCGACGTCGGCGTGCCAAGCGACACAGAAATCGGTGATGTGATCACCTTAGAGGTTACCCAGCCTGATGGCACGGTAGTTGAAGTAACACATGTCATCACAGAAATCATCGGCGGCAATGTCGCGGTCGATATTCCGGTGGCGGTGATTAGTGATAGTGGCGCCTTTGTTGATGGTGGTTATCAAGTCATTGCAACCATCACTGATGCCGCAGGTAATGACAGTGACCCAAGTGAAAGTGAACCATTCTTGCTCACCACGGCGACAGGTCCTGATGATGGCGCGCCAGCACCGATAGTACTCGTTATCCCTGAAGCGGCTGATGGTTACATCAATGAGGTGGAGAACACCGATGGTGTTCAAATCACCATGACATTACCTAAAACGGTAGAGCCAGGCGATATTATTGACATTATAGTGACCGCGCCGGATGGCTCGGTGACGACGATTCCGTTTACGGTCCCAAGTGATTACAGCGAAGGGCAACCCGTTGACGTGACCCTTGACCCATTAACGGTTGAAGGTGATTACAGTGTGACGGCGCAGTTAAGTGATGGCCAAGGGGCCAGTATGCCTGTGCTCTTTGAATTTGATAAGACCGCCCCGGGTGAAGGCGAAAATTATGATGGCAGCGATGCACTAATGGAGATTAGCGTTGCCGAAAATGTCGATAATGTTAATGAAACAGAAGCAGCTGACGGTGTTCAAGTCCAAATTGTTGTGCCGTTAGGCGCTGTCGTTGGTGACATTCTAACGCTTAATATTAGTCAGCCAGGAGGTAGTACCACCCAAATTACCCATGTACTAACAGCGGATGGTGATGGTGTAACGTCACTTGAATTGACCATTCCGGTGAGCGACATCAGCATTGGTGGTGAGTATAATGACGGTGATTATGTCATCAAAGGCACACTAACCGATCCTGCCGGTAATGTAACGGATGCGGTTGATGGTGAGTTTACCATTGAGACATCGGAGCCTGAGGCACCTATAGTGGTCATTAATGAGGCCGATGATGGCAACATTAATAATGACGAGCTGGTCGATGGCATACAGGTTGAAGTCACGCCGCCAACAGGCAGTAAGCCTGGTGATACCATTACGCTAACCATCACTGATAGTGACGGTGATGAACAAGAAATAACCGCGGTAATCCCAGCAGGTTGGGTCGACGGTGAGCCGGTACCTATGGTGATCCCGGCTGATAAGGTCGAGGATGGCGAGACTTATCAAGTGGTTGCTATCGTGACTGATGTGGCTGGTAACGACAGTGTACCAAGTGATGTCATTGAATTTGATATCAACACCAGTACCCCATCGGATACCGATGAGATCGATTTTGTTGATGGCGGTGATGATCTTCTGAGTGCTTCTGAAGTGGCTGATGTTAGTTTACTCGGTGATGTTGAAGTGGGATCAATCGTTAATACTATGACTATCACCGGCGCCAACGGTGTTGAGGTCGTCGTGCCAAGTGCCAGCGTTGTCATTGCCGCTGATGGTGGGGTTAGCGTCGTTGGCGTTGATCTATCGTCTCTAGGCGAGGGTGTTGCAACGGTTGTGATGAACGTGACCGATGACGCCGGAAACACCGGTGATGTCAGTGGCACTGTGACCATTGATACTATTATCGATCCAAGTACCAATAACATTCGTTTTGAAGATGGCGGTGATGATGTTGTTGACAGTAATGAAATCGGATCAATTAACTTAAGCGGTAAGGTTGAAATTGGCTCACAGGTCAATTCGATTATTATCACCGGGGCTAATGGCACCCAAATAATTATCGCTGCAGGTGATATTGATGTAGATGCTAACGGCGTTGTCTCTGTTATCGGTCTTGATTTATCCAGCCTTGGCGAAGGGGTGGCGACGGTAGTCATGATTGTGACTGATGGAGTAGGTAACACTGGGGATGTTAGTGATACCACCACCATTGATACGGTTATCGATCCTAATGCCAACAACATTAACGTTGACGATGGCGGCGATGAAGTTCTCGATAGCGATGAAATCACCTCCGTCGATTTAACCGGTCAAGTTGAAGCCGGGTCGACGGTTAACTCCATCACCATTACCGGTGCCGATGGCACTGAGATTGTTGTACCAGCAACAGACATTACTGTTGACCCAGCGACCGGCAAAGTGGCCGTGACAGGCCTTGATTTATCAAGTCTTGGCCAAGGCGTGGCGACGGTTGTGATGAACGTGACGGATGATGAAGGTAATACAGGTGATATCACCGATACCACCACCATTGATACCATTGTTGATCCAGCGACTAACAGCATTAACGTCGTTGACGGCGGTGATGACGTACTCGATAGCGATGAAATCACTGACGTTGATTTAGCGGGTCAAGTGGAGCCGACATCAACGGTTAATAGCATCACCATTACTGGCGCTGATGGCACCA
>Ga0209395_1002861_pt1 | contig 22033 bp, 18 predicted proteins | sample GOMGulsemesocosm_3_FD_184635 | JGI IMG/M metagenome (GOLD analysis project Ga0209395, IMG submission 184635) | Methane-oxidizing microbial communities from mesocosms in the Gulf of Mexico - GOM9D Gulf of Mexico (SPAdes) (version 2) | ecosystem: Environmental > Aquatic > Marine > Cold seeps... | reverse complement strand
TGGATCTGCGTGCAAAGTGAGTTATTGAGTCCCCGCCCTGTGAATACTCACCTATTTTACAGGGCTTTGTAATATGTAGGCCTTGAAACGCAACGTTATCCATGAATAGTCGTGTTTATCAAACAGATAATCAGACACCGCGATGTAATTGTCAGACTTGAATAGAGATCGTGAATTGCGTCAAGGGCAGCTGATCAATTGAGAACGGACATAAAATGCTCCTAAGTTAATCGGGGTCGAATCAAAGTGCCATTAACGGTCTTGGACTTCCCGGGCTTTATTAGACGCCAAATAGCCTAAGGCAGGGGTACTCCAGTTAACTTGCCAATAACGGCAAGAGACGTTTAGACTGGGCGTTAAGTGAGTTGCTCATGCTCTATTGAAAGTTGTGGTCCAGTTGGAGCTATATGAAGCAAAGAGGAACTGTATCGATGTCCGCTCTCTCAACGTCTGTTCTGACAATGTTGTTGGCACTACCTGTTGTTGCGAAGGAGCCTTCACTTCCAATCCTCCGCTATGTAGCTAGCCAGGCAGAATCGCCCTTTATATCTCGAGTGGATACGGGAGAGTACACCGGAATTTTTCCAGACCTGATCTCTAGAATTATCGAGCCGTTGGGCTATCAAGCAAAATATTCCACCACATTCGGTGGTCGAGCCTTATTGGAGTTGATCGCAGGGCGTGGTGATTTAACGCACGTATCGGTTTTTGCTGATGTCACTCTAGACGCCTACCCCAAAGACCTGCTCATTTGTCCTCAGCCCTTTATCACCATCCCCTTCCAGATATTTTCCCTCAGACCAGAATTGATAGACCTTCCCATGGAAGCTATTACTGACTTAAAGATTGGTGTTATTCGTATCGCGGCGCCAACACGGGCTTTTAAGCGTACCCTGGGAGTCAACAACCTGAACCGTTATACAACCAGCGAACAAGTCTTTAAAGCACTTATGTCCAAGCGGGTTGATTTGGTATTTATGGATCCCTATACCATGGAGAGCTTGTCTAAGGCTCACAATACGAAAATGCCTTATCAATTGCGTATCAATCTTGGTTTAGTAAAGGGACATCTCGCGCTGACTAGAGAGGCGGAGCAGCGGCTTGGTATTTTCGAGCCTCTTTGTCAGCAGGTCGAAAAAGCGAACAAACTCGATTACTTTTCTCCAATCCTGCGTGGTCACCGGCTTACGTCATCTAGGTAGACTCCAAAAGCCCGTTAAAGCGACACAAAATTGAATTGGTTCAATGTCTATACTGGGCCAAAGATGCTCATAAGCATCATAGTCAAACTGTTAGGCTTAATGTCCGCTTCAACAACAGTCGCAGCATGCTCCCTATGTCAGCTCTAAGCCTGACTCCGACAATTCACCTACGACTCGCGATCAATCCCGTAACGGTCCACTAACGTGCTAATAGCGCCCACCTTTTAGCCAATTCGTGGAGATCGCCGCCGCCGAATCTGTGCCATTAACCGACAGTCGAGAGTTAATATTGAACGACAGCTTCCGCGACAAGGGAGTCGTTCGGCTCAATTTGATATTCGGCTACTCCGTGACTCAATGCAGTCACTCAGCAATTCAGAACAGAAAACAGTTCGTATGAAAATTTAAGAAGTTGATATTTCCCATTGTGATGCACACTGGGGGGAAATGAATAATTATAAGTCTGTTGAAACCTCTATAATTTTTTGTAATTCCTTAATGTGCTTTTTAAAAGCTTCTCTTCCTGACGTTGTCAAATAGACCCATGAACGTTTATGTCCATGAGCGCTACCTTTGCGTTGTTTTACATATCCTGCATTTTCTAATTGTTTTATGTGTTTCGAAAGTACTGAGTCACTTACCTGTAACATATCTCTAATAATTGGGAATTCAACTGATCCCGTGGGTGATAAGAATGAGCAAATTTTTAGTCTAATTGGCGCATGGATAAGTTCATCAAAAGAAGAGTTACTCATTGTTTTGAACGCTATATTTGTTGCGGAAGTAACTGTTGGAATTTACTAAAATAATAAACATGGCTAATCCCATAATAACGCCGCTTGCTATTGGCACCCACCAGTTACCTTTATCTCGAAATTCTAGAATATCAACATATGACGCGCAAAGAGACAGCACTATCACTAATGATATTAGTTGAACCGCCAAATTCATTTTCATCTTTTTCCAGAAAGATCTATTGGGCTTAAAGCTATTAACTTGTCCCATAAAAGGTGCAAAACCAAATGGCCATAGCCCTGTTTTGCGTTTTTGAATATATAGAGTGATATGGAATATTGCAATGGAGATGAAAACCCAAACAACCTGCTGATTACATAAAAATCCGAAGGACAAACCCATAGATAAACTTACAAAAAAGCAGAACCAATTTCCAGGTATCGCTTTTAAATTACTTAATCTCTGCATATCTCTTGCTAATTTGAATGATTCATGAGGATTCAAATTACTATCGGTTGACATCATTGTGCTCTCTTATCTTGCCATTGCGGAAAGAATACAATAACTCAATCTTTCCGCAATGGCAAGATTGCAAGCAAAACTTATTGCCTATGTTAATTTGGTCTTACTTAGAACATATATTTTAGATTTAGGTCGACTTTATACTTTTCGATATCGCTCACTGACGTTCTAGTTGAATGGCTGATTATAGCAATAGCTTGCAGGTCACACCCTTGACCTGAGTGGCCGCATTGTTGCAAGTTGTCTACTGAGAAAATACCCTCTATGACTGTTATGGATCTGGTACAGACTATCGCCCTAAACCAGGACGATAGTCGCTTTGTGCCAATAAGAGACGTTAGCGTATGTCTTAATTATAAAAAAGCAGACGTTCAACGCCGCGCACAAGGCCGGTCAAATAAGCGTAGCGCTTTGAACTCCCCGCGACCAACGGGAACGATTGCTGCGCCCTGTTAGGATTTTCCAGCATGTCGACGCTGGTACTTTGGTAAAAGATAAAACCCGGAAACGATTAAAAATATTATAAAAACGGTGTCGACACGCGGCACAGCATTTAACAATTGAACTGCTATCGGCAAGTGAACAAATATTTCGCTAATGGTCGCACACAGAAGCCCGATATATGACCAACACATAAAGAAGTAATGTGCCTCAATTTTTTTGTAACGAATCGCAGTATAACCAGCCAACAAAGGTATTAGGCTAGCTATCGCCATCCAGTGGAAAAACCCCCAGCCACCAAATAGCTTATATATTCCAAATGCTGTTAAGTTAAGACCCAACATCGATAAAATATAAGCTCGGCCAATCAGTCGATGATTTCTACTTCCCTTTTTTATCAGCAAGACAGTAAATCCGCTTATAAGGGATGAAAACCCTAAAATAATATGTATAAGTTCTATCATCTTAACTCACCGGGTATATTAGCTCGGTAGCCTAACGTTTATTCAACCGATCAGGCGTATATGTTGACTCCCTAGGACGGCTCGGTATAAGCACCGAAATTGGGATGTAATGCAGACAAGTCGGCATATCACTCCCTGAAAACCGAGTAGATTGAAGTTGTAATATATTGTTTTCGTTGGAGAATATCCAGAAGTACTTATACAGCCCGTGTACAGCTCCCCTATCTTCATTAGCTGGGGATAAATGACATTACCTCTACAAATAAGCCTCAAGCCCCGGACAAGAACAAATCAAATTTCTATCCCCATAAACATTATCAATGCGGTTTACGGTCGGCCAAACTTTATGTTCTTTCAGCCAGCTTGCCGGCCGCGCGGCCACTTCGCGAGAGTAGCTGTGTGCCCATTCGTCGCTCATTACATCGTCTTGTGTATGTGGCGCATTGTGCAGGGGATTGTCTTCAGCCGAATATTCACCATCAATCACTTGCTGAATTTCTTTGCGGATAATAGCCATAGTTTCCACAAAACGGTCTAGCTCGTGTTTCGATTCAGACTCGGTGGGTTCAATCATCAATGTGCCCGAAACTGGGAAACTCATGGTGGGGGCGTGGAACCCAAAATCCATCAAACGCTTGGCAATGTCTTCTTCACTAATACCGCTCAATTCTTTTAAGGGGCGCAGGTCTATTAGGCATTCGTGAGCGACGAAACCGTTGGTGCCGCGATATAAAATAGGGAAGTGCTCACTGAGTTTATTGGCAACATAGTTTGCGTTCACCATGGCCATTTCGGTGGCCTGCTTCATGCCTTCTTTGCCCATCATTTTAATGTACATCCAACTGATGGGAAGGATAGACGCCGAGCCCCAAGGTGCGGCTGAGATGGTGCCGTTTGCTATGTTTGTGCCTGGAATGTCTTGCACGGGGTGGGCGGGCAGGAAAGGCTCTAGGTGTTTACCAACACCAATGGGGCCCATGCCGGGACCGCCGCCGCCGTGAGGAATGCAAAAAGTTTTGTGCAAATTCAAGTGTGAAACGTCGCCACCAAATTTTCCGGGTGCGGCAACACCGACTAAAGCGTTCATGTTGGCACCGTCAATGTACACTTGGCCGCCGATGTTGTGAATCATTTGGCAGAGTTCGGTAATGCCTTCTTCAAATACACCGTGGGTGGAAGGATAGGTGACCATGATGCAGGCTATCTGCTTGTCGAATTGTTCAATCTTGTCGCGCAAGTCAGCTAAGTCTACGTTGCCCATGTCATCGCACTTGGTGACCACTACTTTCATGCCCGCCATTTGCGCGGTCGCAGGATTAGTGCCGTGAGCCGAGGCGGGAATGAGACAAATTTCACGGTCCACTTCGCCTTTGCTCTCAAAATATTTCTTAATCGCCAACAAGCCAGCGTATTCACCTTGTGAGCCCGCGTTGGGTTGTAAACTCACCGCATCGTAGCCGGTGCAGGCCGCTAACATTTGTTCCAACTCTTCAAACAACTGGGCATAACCCTGCGCTTGTGACATGGGTGCGAAAGGGTGCATGCGGCCAAATTCAGGCCAGGTGACTGGAATCATTTCAGCGGTGGCGTTGAGCTTCATGGTGCAAGAGCCCAGCGGAATCATGGAGTGATTGAGGGCAATGTCTTTACTCTCTAGGCGTTTCAAGTAACGCATCATTTCCGTTTCACTGTGATACTGGTTAAACGTGGGGTGGCTAAGAATTTTGTCATCGCGCAACTGGGCCTGAGCTATGCCGTGAGGGCCCATGGCCAATTGAGTATCTATCGAGCTGATTTCTAAACCGTGCTCGCCGCCAGTGATGACTACTAATAAACGCTCTATGTCGGCAAGTGTAGTGGTTTCATTGATACTAAGGCCGAGTTGATTGTCACCGATTACTCGCAGGTTAATTTCCTGACTTAGCGCGCGCTCTCTGATCGCGTCTTGGTTATTACCAACATTAAGGGTGAGCGTGTCAAAGTAAGTGTCGTGGGCAAGCTTAATGCCGTTGGCGCTCAAGGCCTTGGCTACAATGCCAGTGAGGCGGTGGATGCGGTTGGCAATTCGGCTTAGGCCTTCGGGGCCATGATAGATGGCATAGAATACGCTCATCACCGCCAACAGAACCTGTGAGGTACAGATGTTGGAGTTGGCCTTCTCGCGGCGAATGTGTTGCTCGCGGGTTTGCATCGCCATGCGCAGAGACTGCTTGCCTTTGCTATCGATCGATACGCCAATGATGCGACCGGGCGCGGCGCGCTTGAAGCTTTCTCGGAAGGCAAAGAAGGCCGCGTGTGGGCCGCCAAAGCCCATAGGCACACCAAAGCGTTGGTTGGTGCCAACCACAACATCGGCGCCCATCGAGCCCGGGGACTTCAGCAGCACTAAGGCCATAATGTCGGCGGCCACAGTGACCAGCGCGTTCATGCTATGCGCTTGGGCAATGATGGGTTCGATATCCTTTACTTCGCCAGTGGAGCCTGGGTATTGCAGCAGGGCGCCAAAAATATCTTGCTGCGAGAGCTCTGTTGCTGGGTTGCCGACAATGACTTCAAAGCCAAAATGTTCGGCGCGGGTTTTCACAACGGCAATGGTTTGTGGGTGAGTATCGGCGTCCACAAAATAGTTGTTCGACTTGTTTTTCTTCATCTGCCGCTTGCACATAGCCATGGCTTCGGCCGCGGCGGTACCTTCGTCCAGCATGGAGGCGTTGGCCATCTCCATGCCGGTAAGGTCCATAACCATTTGCTGAAAGTTCAGCAAGCCCTCTAGGCGACCTTGGGCAATTTCAGGTTGGTAGGGGGTGTAGGCGGTGTACCAGCCGGGGTTTTCCATGACGTTGCGCAGAATGACATTGGGCACCAAGGTGTCGTGGTAACCCATGCCGATGTATGAGGAGAACACCTGGTTCTTATCGGCAATGGCTTTTAAATAGCGCAGTGCTTCTTCTTCGGTCACGGCGCTGTCTAGGTTTAAATCATCGTTTTTGCGAATGCCTGCGGGCACAGTCAGCGATATCATTTCATCCACTGATCCCACTTCTAGAGTGTTCAACATGGCCTGTGTCTGCTTGGCGTCTGGGCCAATATGGCGCTGAAGAAAGGCTTGATGAAACTCTAATTGACCGAGGGTTTTGCTGTGCTGAGGCATAAGGCAATCCGAATTGTTGAATCTGAGGAACAGTGCGTGCATTTGCAGCTTAGAATGACGCGCATATTATCAATCGGTTCTCTGATAATCAATTAAAATTTCCTATAGGAAACTTGCGGACTCAACCCGCAACCCCGTATTATCGCCCTTTTTCTCTGGAGAGTTTGCCGTGTCGGATGACAGTACTTTATCAAAACCCTCAGTATTGGAGGTTGCGCGTCAAGATGACGGGGAATTTGTTGAGCCTCTCAAGCTCGGCAAACGCTTAAAAAGCATTCGCTTGGCGAACAATCTTACTCTGGAAGAAGCCAGCCGCTTAACGGGCTTGGCACGGTCTACTCTGTCTAAAATTGAAAACGAGCTCATCTCACCCACCTTTCAGGCAGTGCAAAAGCTGACGGCAGGCCTAGGCATTGATATCCCGCAGTTATTTGTGCCCCCAGAAGTGGGTGTGCAGGCGAACAGCCGCCGTGATGTTACTCGAGCAGGCGAGGGCAAGCCCCACCCCACAAGCACCTATGAGCACGAGCTGCTGGCAAACGACATTAGCCAGAAAAAAATGGTGCCTTTTAAGTGCACGGTGCGAGCACGCAGTTTTGAAGATTTTGACGATTGGGTGCGCCACGAAGGCGAGGAGTTCTTATTGGTGCTGTCGGGCAGCGTCGATGTTTATACGGAATACTACGAACCGGTGCATATCTCCGAAGGTGATAGCATGTATTACGATGCACGAATGGGGCACTGTTTGGTGTCTACCAGTGAAAGCGATGCCATGGTTTTGTGGGTGACTACTCGCTAGCCGACTAGATTCAGTCGGCTATATTCGCAGCGCTTTTAAATCGGCTGTACTGGCAACTCTTCGTTCGCACCGTTTGCCGGAGCGTCTACTTGCCGAGTTGCTCGGTACTTGTATTGTTCCCCCTCCAAGGTGCGTTCCATGTCGCCCTGTACCATGAGGTAATTTAAGTGAGCCACACACTCACCCAGTGCAAACATGAGTTGCGAGCCATCCAGTTTCCGTTTGAACATTACCGGTAGTAACTCTATGGCGGTTTGTGCTTTTGATGTGGCGGCCATTAGGGCTTGTAGTTTTTCCTCGTGATGCTCTTGCATTTGCCGAACGCGCTTGTGCAGACCTATAAACGGAAAGTTGTGCGCGGGCAGGGTGAGCACGTCTTCTGGTAAGTCGAGAAACTGTGGCAGGGAGCCTAGGTAGTCGGCTAGTGGGTTGCCGTTGGGTTCAGTTGAATACACGCTAATGTTTGGCGTGATTTTGGGTAAAATCTGGTCGCCGGAAATCAGCAAATTTAAGGTTTCATTAAACAAGCACGCGTGTTCTGGCGAGTGCCCAGAACCTACAATTATACGCCACTCACTGCCGTTGATCTTTAGAGTCGCGCCGTGCTCTAGGCGCTGATAGCTGCGCGGCATTGGGGTGATAAAATTGCCAAAGCCAGACTCGGCACTAATGGCCGCTTCAATTTGAATCTCATCCACACCCGCTCGACGGTAGTGCTCTGCGTCGCTCCAGCGGCTGGCACCCGTTTCTGGGCCAGACAGGGCACGAGTGCCGAAGTACTCGCCACGGGTCATATACAAAGGCGCCTTCCAGTGGTCATTGAGAAACCCAGCTTGGCCGATGTGGTCGGGGTGCATATGTGTAGCAATAATCCCTTTCACCGGCTTTCCCTTCAGCGCCGAATCAAACAGCGTGCGCCAATGCTTTTCTGTGGTTTTGCCGCCAAGGCCAGTGTCAACAATAAACCAGCCGTCGGTGTCTTCCAGCAAGTAGAGGTTGATATGATTTAACGCGAAGGGCAGTGGCATACGAAGCCAGTAAACACCCTCGTGCAGGCGAGTGGTTTCGCCAGGGGCGGGCAGATCAAATTCGGGGAAGCTGGGCATAAAGAGGGCACTCTTAGAAGTAGTCCTATACGATGAAACAGATTTCTCTTGGCTGCAATGGCAATAGTGCTCACAAATACTCACAAAACTTATCAGGCATTGCTCCCAATAAGACTTAACAGATGGGGGGCTTTGCCCTAAGCTTCATTAGCTTTGTCTTAATCGTGATTAATATTGAATAACAGGAGTACGCACAGTGACTATTAAAGTTGGCGATACAATGCCAGAAACCAAGTTGGGTTTTCTTAACGACGAAGGTATGCAAACCCCTACCACCAGCGAATATTTTGCGGGCAGTAAAGTAGCCTTGTTTGCAGTGCCTGGTGCCTACACGCCTACGTGTTCCGCGGCGCACCTGCCGGGTTACGTGGTTCACGGCGATGCTTTGAAAGCCAAAGGCATTGACAAAATTGCCTGCGTTTCCGTTAACGACGCTTTTGTAATGCAGGCCTGGGGTCGTGCATCCAATGCCGAAGGGCAAATAGACATGCTGTCTGACGGCAATGCTGAACTCGCTGTGGCTTTGGGTTTGGAGATGGACGCCAGCGGTTTCCTCATGGGGCAGCGCAGCCAGCGTTTTTCTATGGTGGTAGACAACGGTGTGGTGAGTCAGCTGAATGTTGAAGCACCTGGTGAGTTTAAGGTGAGCGCGGCTGAATACATGTTAGAGCAGTTGTAAAACGGAATTCCAGTTAAAAATAGCGGCGTAAGCTGAGCTGTAATTGCTGGGTGTTCAAAGGCTGTGACGGGTGGCTGGGAATGTAGTGGCGCCCTGGCCGCTCGCTCTGCCAGCGAGTGAGGTTAAGGCTGGCTTTCCAGCCTTTCCCCCAATTGTAGCTGTAGCCAAGCATTAGGCTGTGGCCATGTTCGTCATTGGTGTCTTGGGGGGTTTGATCAAGGTCTTCCACTTCAAAGCGGTCCCAGCGCAGGGTGGCACGATGGGGGCCCCAACGTTTGCTTATCAGCGCGTAAGCGGCCCAAAAATCGGCTTCTATACTGGTGGTGGGTCCTGCCCCCATTAGTGTGTCACCACTCAAAACCTGCCCCAGAATTTCAACACTGTTGGTGACGCGCCAATGGGCACTTAGTTGCTGAAAGCGGGTGCGCCAACCGTATTGCCCACCTTTAACCGCCGTGCTTTTTGCTTGGTTGTTGTAGTAAAAATAACTCAGCTTTAATTTTCGACCGCGCGCTAATCGCTCACCTAAGGCCAGCTCTGTACCGAAGTAAAACCCTGGCTTGTGGTCCGTTTCTACGAAGGGTTCATAGAGCTGTTTTTGTCGCTCAAACAAGCCGCCAGGGCCAACCTGCGGCAATGGGGCAATGCCGTAACTGCTGCGTACACCCGCAATGCGATCGTGTTGAGCCCAGCCGCGCCATGCCAACAGCGTTCCCGCCGTGTCGTTGTAGCCATACAGTGAGCCAATAAAGGCTAAGTCCCAATTTTTATCCCAAGACTTACCCTGTATAGACCAGCGCCCTTCGGCGCCAATGGTGCGCATCTCTTCACCGAGCCAAGTGTTGATTGTGGAAGAGTTTAAGCTGTAAGGGGAGCTCCAAAGAGGGCCGCGATTTTCTAAGGACATGGGTAAATGAAACATTCCCACACGCCATTCTTGGCGCCAATGGCTGGTAGGCACAGGGCGATAATGCAAGAAAGCTTCAGTGGCGGTAATTTCAGCTTCGTCACCGGGGTAGGCAAGCAGTGTGGTTTTGGCGCGTAAGGTGGGGGTGAGCCGGTAACTAATGTCTAAGCCCGCCTGAGTTAATTGCAGAGCGGAGTCGTTGTTGCTAAAACGAAGGCCCGACGCGCCGCCGTTTAGCCAGCTTTGAGTGCCGTTATTTTGCGCCTGCAATTGCAGGTCAAGCATGCCACGAACGTGCAGAGGGCTGCTGGTGTTAGCCTGGGCGGCAACGTTGAGCAGTGCTAACAGGCAGCCAAGTCTTATTTTGGCGACAAGGTGATCGCATAGTCTGTTATTGATAGCCATTTTTCCAGTTCAGTAACGGGCATGGGTTTGCTGATATAATAGCCCTGAGCGTAGTTGCAGCCAAGTTTACTCAGCAGGCCCAGTGTATGCTTGTCTTCTACGCCTTCTGCAACCACCGTTAAACCCATAGTGTGACCGAGTTCAATGGTAGACTTCACTATGGTTGCATCGTCTTTATCACGGCTCATATCCATGACAAAGCTTTTGTCTATTTTGAGTTCGTGCACCGGCAGTTGTTTGAGGTGGGCTAGGGATGAATAGCCTGTGCCGTAGTCATCTACGGACAAGCGAACCCCCAAGGCTTTAATGTCGCGTAAAATATTAAAGGCGTGCTCGGGGTCTTCCATGACTTCACTTTCGGTGACTTCCAGTGTGAGCATTTCACTGGGTATTTCATAGTGTTTGAGTAATTCAGGCACGCTGGTTTGCAGGTTGCCGCGAAACAAATCGATTGCAGAAATATTCACTGCAACGCCAATTTCATATCCGGCTTGTCGCCACTGTTGGCATTGTTTAAGCGCGGTTGTTAACACCCACTGGGTGAGCAGGGTAATACTGCCAGACTGCTCAGCCAAAGCGATGAAGTCGTCTGGGGGTATGAATCCATAAGAGGGGTGATGCCAGCGCACCAGGCACTCTGTTTTCGTCACTTTGTGCGCGCCGTCTTCTTGTAAGCTCAAAGTGGGTTGATAGTAAAGCTCTAGCTCGCCATTGGTAATGGCGCTGGGTAAGTCACTCATCAGCGACAATCGTTGCACGCTGTGGTTGTCATTCTTTTTGTCGTAAATCGAAAAATCCAAACGCTTCTCTTTTGCAGAGGAAATTGCAATCTCAGCGAGGCGAATCAGGGTGGTGTAGTCGCGGCTGTGCTCAGGATAAATGGCCAAGCCCAGAGTGCTCGATAACGCGATCTTAATGCCACTCTGAGCGAAGGGTTCGACAAATACGCTTGTGATGCGTTGAGATATCTCGTGTAGCTCTCCATATTGCGAGAAAGGTAGAAAAAATAAAAATTGATCGGCACCTTGGCGAGCTAGAGTATCGGGACCGAACAATTGTTTTAGGCGTTCGGTAACACGTACCAAGAGTTGGTCGCCATTGTTGTGGCCAAGGGTGTCGTTAATGTCCTTGAAACGATTGATGTTCAATAAGCCGACGCAATACTGAGGATTTGGCGCGGAGTTGTTTTCAACGGTGTGAGCCAGAGAGCGAACAAAGACGTCTCTTTTTTGCAAACCGGTGAGTCCGTCTCGCTCTGCTTGAAAACGTATTTCTCGCTCGCGCTCGGCCACCGCTAAATTCATTGCTTGGAACTCATTGGCCAGCTCGCCAATCTCATCCTGACGCCAAGTTTCGATGGGAGTGTGATATTCACCACTGGCCACTTTTTTTACCAAGCTAAGTAGCGCTTCCACTGGTTTTGTTACGCTTCTGGCGATAATGGCCGCGACGATACTGACCGCAAATAGTGAAAGAGTGAACAGGCCCAATAATTTCGCCCACCACTCCGTAAGAGAGCCGAATAAACCTTGGCGAGTTTTCTGAATGACAACCAAAAGGCTTTCGTTGCCATTCCGGGCAATTAGGTGGCCCACCTGCATAATGTTCTGTTCGCTGGAGAGAAAATGCGGTTCACCGCTGTGCAATTTTGCTTGCGATGCTTCTACAAGTGGCAAGCGCGAGTGAATGTCGGAGAGCGTGGAGGCCACTACGTTCATTGATTTATCATTTTCTGAGATAAAACTAATGCCAAGCCCTGTGATGTCGTTGAAGTGTGTGGCGAGAGCTTTGTCAAATTCAAAGCCTATGCTCAGCCAAACATTCACACCGCTTTGAGTGATGGGCACAATCACTAACTGATAAAAACGCCCGTCGATATTGATCACGGTTTCATTGATACGATTGTCGCGTGGGTCGAGAGGAACAATGATTTTGCGATGTGTTTCAACTGGAATGACCACCGTGCTGCTCACCGCAGCGCCTTCGTAATCACTGACAAAAGCGATGTCGGCACCGACGCGAGCAATATGATTGTTGAGTGTGCTCTTGAGGGTTTTAAGATCTCGAAACCCAATAGCGCGCTGCAGTGCGGTATCGCGAGCTAAGGTGCCAGCATAGCTTTGCAAATATTGATTTCGAGACTTAAATTCACTCTGGAAAAGTCGCCGGCTGGTTTCCAGTGCTTCGGCCATCTGCAGTTGTACGCCGCTGTCTAATGCATTCCAAGAGAACAGGGCTGTTATACCTTGAAGCAGCAGTAGGACTGCAAAAAAACCCACAAAAATTCGATTGCGAAAACTGAGTAAGGCTTTACCCGTGGTTTTTTTAGTAGTCGCTGCTGTCATCAAACTGCTCCTCTGGAGGCAAAGGTTGTGCGCTGGCCTTTATTGTATAGCTGAGCGCTAAGTTCACCGTTTGCACGTCCTGCTGAATATCAATGCTTTGGTTCACCGCTTCTTTACGGTCCATTCCAGGGTGCCAGAAACGCAGTGTGTAGACGCCTTTTGGGACATCGAAGATCTGCGCCATTGGGTTATTGTGCTTTACCGCGCTGTTTTTTGTCCCTCTGTTGTTTACCACCTGGCTAAACCAAGGTGTGTCAACAATATAGATATAACCCTGCATCCAATCGTGAATATTGCAGCCTAAGTTAACCAGTCCCGGGCTTGAAAAGTGTTTTTCAGGAACTTCGCGCCCTTTATAAAGCTCCAGTTCGAAAGCGTGGTTCGGTGAAAAGGAATATACATGATGGGCTACGTCGTCTTTGTTTGGGAATGACACGGGGGTACCGCTTTGCACAACGCGAATATAAGGGTCAAATTGCAGCTTGTGCTGAGCCATCTCAGCGCTAGCATTGCCCGCTTTGGTCTCGGCCGCATGAGCGGCTAAGGCTTTGTCATCGCTAATAAGGTAAACCACTGCCCCCGTGAGGTCGGGCAGTGTTTGTCCAATATTTGAACCGAGGCTCACATTAAGCTGAGCTGATAGCACCGCTGGTGCTATCAGTGCCAGCGCTAAGCTAAAGCGTGGGTTTATGTGCATACACAAACATTCCGTCCTTAAAAGTCGAAGGGCTAAGGCGCACTGTCGTGGTCATTTCCACGAGCATTTTAACGAGGCCGCATAATTGGACCGACAGTTTTGCCAAGGGTTTCCTTTTCTTTTACACAATCACCTGTGAGAGCAAAACCCAGAAGCTCTCCGTCTGGGGACAAGAATAGCGCTTTTACGCCGTTTTCGCCGTTAGTTTCCAGACGCCACTCTCCCGCAGCCTCCCGAGCGGGCGGGTTTACCACAACTGGGAACAGAGTGGTTTTCACCATGACGGGCATCGCGCCGTAATACACTTCGCTTGGAGTACCAGTGAGTGTTTTTGCAAGGGCTCGTGCGCTGGCCATGAGTGGTGCCACGTAATACAAAACATGGCCATCTACTTCAGCGCAATCGCCCAATGCATAAACATTCGCCGCGCTGGTCGCGAGGCCGCGGTCAACCACTACGCCGCGCTGAACCTGAATGCCGGCTTCTTGGGCCAAGTTAATACGTGGCCGTACGCCCACTGCCGACAAAACAATGTCGGCATCAACAATTTCACCGTTACCTAAGGTGGCGCGCACGCCGCCTGCGTGTTTATTAACCGTTTTTACTACCGTGCCGAAATGGAATTTCACGCCGGCTTTTTCCAGTGCGTGTTGCACCGATTCAGATGCTGTTTGTGGCATTAGGCTGGCCAATACGGTTGGCATTGGGTCTACGGCAGTAATGTCGTAATTTTGATGGATGAGATCGTTGGCGTATTCGCTGCCAATTAATCCAGCGCCAATGATCAATACTTTCTTTGCGCCTACCATCGCGGTTCTAAATCGAGTGTAGTCCATCAGGTCGTTAACTGAGAACACGCGATCTAAGCCGTCACCCTCAAGCGGCGGTTCGATGCAGGCGGCGCCCCAAGCGAGCACCAACTTACTGTAAGCGAGTCGCTGAGTGTCGAGTAAAACATCCTGCTTAGCGGTATCAATACCCGTGACTTGAGTGAAAATACGAATTTCTGCATTAAGCTGTTCCGCCATTTCCGCGGCACTCGCGGTGGCCATGGCGTCGGGCGTTTTGTTTTTGTGGAAGCCTGTTGAAATAAGCGGTTTGGAATACGCGCGGCCATCGTCACTGGTAATCATTACGATGGGTGTTTGCAGGTCTTGTTTGCGAATTTCACGGACTAAATTATAAGCCGCTAGGCCTGTGCCGATAACAACAATGGGTTTGATCGTTGGGGCTGGCTCGCTCACATCCGGAGTAATATCTGAGGCTGGAACTTGGTTTTCCTGAGGCGCAAGGCCAAGGGCTACCATCTCAAAATCTTCTTTACCCACACCGCATTCTGGGCAGGTCCAGTCACTGGGGATATCGTCCCAGCGAGTGCCTGGGCTGATGCCTTCGCCAGGATCGCCCTTGGCTTCGTCGTATATCCAACCGCACACGAGGCATTCCCAAATTTTGTAAGGTTCAGAGTTAACGCTGGTGACGGGAACGTTGCTGGGGGTGCTGTCGTCCACTTCTGTGGTGTCACCATTGGTACCTATCGCAACCATCTCAAAATCTTCTTTGCCTACGCCGCATTCAGGGCACAGCCAGTCAGAGGGCACGTCAGCCCAGAGGGTGCCGGGGGCAATGCCCTCGTCGGGCCAACCTTTGGCTTCATCGTAGACCCAACCACAAACCATACACTCCCACACCGTAAAACCTGACATTGCGTTTAAACCTTCTTTGCTGAGCGCTCGCGCGAAAAAAAATAAGGTAGGTATCTTGCCTGAATTAACGTTAAGGTTAAACACTTGGCGCCTGCCAATGTGTGTGAGTAATACTTTCAATGAGTCTATTCAGACTCAGCACCAATAAACGCTATAATGTGACCGCACAGTATCCACTCAGCGATTAATCAGAGGAAGTTTCGGTGAGACCACGAAAATGGCAAACGCCAAAAAATTTATTGATCACTATGTCGCTTGCGGTAACCGTGTCTTTCGCTACATGGATGGCTTTGCTCAATAATTTTGTTATTGAAAAGGCGGCCTTCACAGGGGCTGAAATCGGGATGCTGCAGAGTGTCCGCGAAGTACCTGGTTTTCTGGCATTTACAGCTGTTTTGGTGTTATTGATTCTTAAAGAGCAAACCTTTGCCTATATTTCCTTGGCCTTATTGGGGGTTGGGGTTGCGATCACGGGTTATTTCCCGAGTGTGGTGGGCTTGTATCTGACGACTTTTTTAATGTCGGTGGGGTTTCATTATTACGAAACTATTAAGCAGTCTATTTCCTTGCAGTGGCTGAGTATTGAGGAAGCGCCGGCTGTGCTGGGCCAGTTAATTGCCGTGGGCTCTATGGCTTCGCTGTTCGTTTATTGTTTCCTGTGGCTCGCTCAGGAATATTTTTATTTCACTTATGAAACCATTTATCTTCTCGGTGGGGGTGTTTGTATTCTGCTCACCTTATTTATGTGGCTCGCTTTTCCGCGCTTCGAGGGGAAAACTCCGCAACGCAAGCACTTGCTGATGCGTAAGCGCTATTGGTTGTATTACGCACTAACGTTTATGGGGGGCGCCCGTCGGCAGATCTTCACCGTGTTTGCGGGCTTTTTGATGGTTGAAAAATTTGGCTACAGTGTTAGCGATATAGCGGCTTTGTATATTGTGAATCATTTGTTTAATTGGGTGTTTGCAGCGCGCATCGGAGCTTTGGTGGGGCGTATTGGCGAGCGTCGAGCGCTTACATTTGAGTACTGCGGTCTATTCTGTGTGTTCACCGCTTATGCCTTTGTCAATGATGCCAATTGGGCTGCGGGGCTGTATGTGGCCGATCATTTGTTTTTCTCTCTGGCGATTGCGATTAAAACGTATTTTCAAAAAATTGCTGACCCTGGCGACATGGCCTCTACGGCCGGGGTGGCGTTTACCATTAACCATATTGCGGCTGTGGTTATACCGGCCTTGTTTGGTTTGGTGTGGTTAGTATCTCCGGCGGCGGTTTTCTTGATGGGTTCGGGTATGGCGATGATCAGCTTATTACTGGCTCGGAATATTCCTTTGCTGCCAAAGGCCGGGAACGAAGTGGTGTTTGGGAAAGTTGAGTTTGTAGACGCTAGGTAGTGCTACGCATAAGGCCCTTTCGGGCCTCTGCGGTCGTGCTAAAAATTAACCTGGCAAGGTAATATTCAGCTCTAGTACTGAGCAGTCGCCATTTTTGTCAATCTGTACATCAATGTCGTCTTGCTCAATTTCTACGTACTTGCGAATGACCGCCAGTAGTTCTTGTTGCAGCTTGGGCAGGTAGTCTGGTTGATTCCGCTGGCTACGTTCGTGAGCAACGATGATTTGCAGGCGCTCTTTGGCAATGGAAGCCGTTTCTTTCTTGGTATTGCGAAAGTAGTCGAAAATCCTCATGCGCTCCTCCGGAATAGGCGGCTGAACAGTCCTTTCTGTTCAACGGCGATGAAACGATGCTCTACTTCTTCACCTAAGAGGCGCGCTACGGCGTCAGCATAGGCTTGGCCTGCAGGGCTGTCTTCGTCGTGAATAACAGGTGTGCCCTGATTAGATGCTTTGAGTACGGTTTCCGATTCAGGAATGACACCAAGCAGTTTGGTCGCGAGAATTTCTTCAACGTCTTCTACACCGAGCATCTCGCCTTTGGCAACACGCTCAGGATTGTAGCGGGTGAGCAAAAGCATTTCTTCTACGGTTTTGCCCTGTTCGGCCGCGCGCGATTTACTTTGCAGTATGCCCAATATGCGGTCTGAATCTCGTACGGAGGACACTTCCGGATTGGCGACTACAATGGCGGCGTCGGCAAAATATAAGGCCATGAAGGCACCGTGCTCTATGCCCGCCGGCGAATCACATATTATGAATTCAAAACCATCGTCAGCCAGTTCAAGCAGCACTTTCTCAACGCCTTCTTGTGATAGGGCGTCTTTGTCGCGGGTTTGCGATGCTGGAAGTATGAATAGGTTTGGGCAGCGCTTGTCTTTAATCAATGCCTGTCTCAAGGTGGCTTCACCATTGATAACGTTCACGAAGTCGTACACGACACGGCGTTCGCAATTCATGATCAAGTCTAGGTTGCGCAGGCCAATGTCAAAATCGATGACGGCGGTTTTCTTGCCGCGCATGGCCAAACCGCTACTGATAGCAGCGCTGGATGTGGTTTTGCCTACACCGCCTTTACCAGACGTTACTACAATAATTTTAGCCAAGGTAAGTATGCCTCTTTTATGTTTCAGTTAAGTTATGTTGCGGCACTGAATGCTCAGGCCTTTGTTGATTTTTAATGCGTTATTTTAATGCGTTAATACACAGCGCCTGCGACTGGAGAGAAATGCGTACGGCTTGTTTCCAGTGTTCGTTTTTCAACTCTTCCACCAATTTGAAGTGGCCGGCAATCGAGATGAGCTCGGCTTCCAGGCTTTGGCAAAAAACTTGTGCGCTCTCGTTGCCTTGTGCGCCCGCCAACGCTCGGCCGCGCAGCGGTGCGTAGACGTGAATGTTGCCATCGGCGAGAATCTCGGCCCCAGCCGATACCGGCGCCAAAACAATCAAATCGCCACCAGGGGCGTAAACCTGCTGGCCAGAGCGAACGGGTGTGCTTATTATTTTACTGGCAATCCCAACCGGTGGGGGCGTGGGCGCTGAGCTTAACGCTTCGTGCTCTGCTTTAGCTTTTGGTTCTTCTTCAGGTTCTTCTTCAGGTTCAGCCAAAGGCTCTTTAGCGGGTGTGGCGCGAGTATTGGCGGGCATGATCGCAAGGCCAGCTTTTTGAGCTTGTGCCTCTAAGCTGCTATTGGCGCCTTTCAGGGCTACGCTGATCATGCCGTATTCGCGTAAAATTTCTTGCAGTTCAAGCAGAGGCAAATCTCTGAAGTCACCGGCAAAAGATTCAAAGCCAATAATGACGGGTGTTTGTTGAAAAAAGCCGGGCGCTTCCGCTACTTTAGCACTGAGATCTTGGCGTAATTGGTCGGGCGTGTAATGGTGCAAATCAAGTAGTGTAAGAGGAAACAAACCGCCCTTGAGGCGAAAACTGATTTTGCTTGGCGCGTTCTCTGCCACAGTGCTGTTAGAGGGAGGCATTTAATTCCATCGGTGGTGGTTCATTTGAGCGCGAGTTATAGCGTTTTCCCAGACGTTAGGCAAGGGAAAAGGTCTGAAGGCCTTATGTTTAGGGCACATTGACCCGTTAAAGTGGTAAATTGGCGTCAATTCAGGCAACCTTGCGCCTGTAATAATAATAAGCAGTACTAGCGGCTCGCCACGTGCGTGTTTCTATTGCCCACATGGATAGAAGAACCATTATGTTTCTTAGAAGTTTATGGAAGGGGTTGTTTGGGCGTAATGCAGGGCCAGAATTCCTTGTGGATCAAGGCAATCATCAAGCGTCTACTGCCGTCGCCCCACTTGTATCTATCGACCCTCCTGCAAGTATCGATTTGGATTTGCTGGAGTCACAATTTTATGAAGTGTTGTTTGACAGTCCGATAGAGGACGCAGAGTTGAATGTTCCGCAGAAGCTGGTGCTGGATGCGGTGAAGTTTACGCTCAGTGACCCAGATGAGCGCTCAAATTGTGTGCCGCAGCTGCCGGCGGTTATTCCTCGCTTGATGCGAAGTCTTCGAGATGCAGAAAGTTCGGCCAAAGATTACGTCAATATTATTAACAAAGACCCAGTGTTGAGCGCGGCCGTTGTTCGTTTGGCAAATAGCGCGTATTACAACCGCTCAACAGTGCACATAGAAAGCATTGATCGCGCCGTCGTAAAATTAGGCGTAGATGGTTTGCGCTCTGTGTTGTCGGCTGCGGTGATGCAGCCCATTATCCAGCGTAACTCTCCTTATTTTAACCAATTTGGCTTAAAGCTTTGGCAGCACTCACTCTGCTGTGCGGTTACTTGTGAGTTATTGGCCTCTCGTGAGGCATTGGAACCTTATAAAGCCTACTTACTGGGGCTTGCTCACGATCTAGGGAAAATCACTATTTTCAGTGAGCTGTGTAAGCAGTTTAAGCTTAATTCACCGAATGATCGGCCGGGTTGCAAAGTGTTTGTGCCGCTTATCAAAGATTATTCGAATCAGCTCAGCGCGAGAATTGCGCAGGACTGGGACTTACCCAATAATTTGTGTTCAGCACTCAATCAACAACTGCTTATCGGTGAAGGTAAACCGGTGGGTGACTACGCTCGCATACTGTATCGTGCTAACTTGGCCTGTGAATTTTACGCGTCGGGCGGACATGAGCACCCTGTAAATGCCGCAAATCTGATTGCTGAGCTGGATTTGCCCGCTGACTTGTTCCACACTCTGGAATCGCTCGCGGTGGAAATTTGATTTATTCGTTCCAGCGGTAAAGAAATGAGTGTTTTAGCCGCTATAGGAAGGTAGTAAAGACGCTTCAACGAGAGATAAAAATGACAATTTCCCCCCCAAAAGGCTCAGCCGTTAATCGATTGTTGGTGCCAGTGGCTGTATTAAGCCTAATATCCTTGGTTATTTTGGCCCTGTTATTACCGAGTGAGTTAACGCTTACCGGTGTTTTGGTGCGCGTGGGCGTTCTGTTTGCTCTAAATGTGGCGGCGGTTTGGTTCCTTGCGAGTCAGTTGTTTACCAAGCGCATGCTCGATCTACATGAATACCTGTCCTTAGTCGTGAGCAGTGACACTGCGCCAAGCAAACCTCTGCGAGACGATGGCCTCGATGAGATTGGCGCTATTGTGAATTTACTTGGGGGGTTTGTGAAAGACCTTCAAGACGTCATTGATGACGTGCGCAACGGCGCCCATCGGGTTCGGGAAAGCTCGGAACATCAAGCCAGCCTTATGGCGGAGTCGGTTGATAAGGTTGACGAGCGTACCCAGCGCGAAGAGCAGGTGGCTATAGCCTTTAGTGATGTGGCTAAGGTGTCTTCTAACCTTTCTGATACAGCGGATGAGATTGCTGGGTCTACTGAAGATGTTGTGGGTCTACTGAAGGAGGGCGGTACTTTTTCTCAGGTGAACCAGGTCGCAATGAAAGACCTTTCGATGAATGTTGAAGGCATGAGTGAAGACGCCGAAAAATTACAGGCTGAAACCGCGCGTATTGGCACTGTTTTAGACGTTATTAAAGGCATTGCCGAACAGACAAATCTGTTGGCGTTGAACGCTGCAATCGAGGCGGCCCGTGCAGGTGAGCAAGGCCGCGGTTTTGCGGTTGTGGCCGATGAAGTGCGCGCTCTGGCGCATCGCACACAAGAGTCTACGGTTGAAATTCAGGAAATGGTTGAGGGGCTTCAAGCTCGTGCTCGCAGCACTGTAGAGGCCATGGCTCGCGGTCGCGAGCTCAGCAGTAACAGTTTGGAGCAGAGCGACAATTTGGCTGGAATACTTGCGCAGACGCAAGAGCTAATGAGTCGTGTCAATGAACAGGCTGGGCATATCTCCAGAAGTACCACCGATCAGAGCGCTACAACTCAAGACATGAATGAGCAAATTATGAACATATCATCTCAGGGGCGAGAGATCTGTGACAGCTTGGTTGTCATCTCTGAGCAGGCTAAAGCACAAGAGCAAATTGCTCAACACGTGGACGATAGCCTCGATCGAATTTGTGTGTAGATTTTAAAGCTGCGACAGCGGCAATAGATTGTTACAATATTCTCCTAAAGTATTAAACCTAAAAGAATAATAAGTTAATTAGGAGTTTTTCTTGGACGCAATCAACAATTTACTGCTGTCTGTCGACAGCCTTCTCGGCTCGGCCCCTTGGTTTCCCTTTGCATTGCTCGGTGTAGGTTTGTTTTTCACCTTGTATCTAGGTTTTCCACAAATTCGCTATTTCAAACAGGCTTGGGGAGTTGTAGCGGGCAAGAAGCACGACAACGCAGCCCCTGGTGATACCAGCCACTTTCAAGCTTTAACTACCGCGCTGTCAGGCACTGTTGGCACGGGCAATATCGGTGGAGTGGGTTTAGCAATCTTCCTCGGTGGCCCAGCGGCCTTGTTTTGGATGTGGGCCACCGCCTTTTTAGGCATGGCCACAAAATTTGTAGAAGTTACCCTCTCTCACAAATACCGTGTTGAAACCGATAATGGCACCATGGCTGGCGGCCCCATGTATTACATGGAACGCGGCATGAACATGAAATGGTTGGCCACATTTTTTGCCGTCGCCACGGTGATTTGCTCCTTTGGCACGGGTTCTATGCCACAAATCAATAACATTGCTCAAAGTGTGCACGCCACCTTTGAAGTACCGCATATCATTACCGGTGGTGTGCTGTCGGTATTGCTATTTATGGTGATTGTGGGCGGTATTAAGCGTATCGCTCATTTTACACAGGTGGTTGTGCCGGGTATGGCTCTGCTCTACATAGTGGGTGCCGCCGCGGTTATATTTGCCAATCTCGATAAAATTGGCCCCTCATTTGTGAGTATTATTTCCGACGCTTTTTCCGGTTCAGCGGCCGCAGGCGGTTTCCTAGGCGCAACCTTTGCCTATGCCTTTAACCGAGGTGTTAACCGCGGTTTGTATTCCAACGAAGCCGGTCAGGGTTCGGCGCCCATTGCTCACGCGGCGGCGCGAGCCAACGAGCCTGTGTCA
>Ga0209395_1002858_pt1 | contig 22043 bp, 13 predicted proteins | sample GOMGulsemesocosm_3_FD_184635 | JGI IMG/M metagenome (GOLD analysis project Ga0209395, IMG submission 184635) | Methane-oxidizing microbial communities from mesocosms in the Gulf of Mexico - GOM9D Gulf of Mexico (SPAdes) (version 2) | ecosystem: Environmental > Aquatic > Marine > Cold seeps... | reverse complement strand
AGGAATTTCGCTACCTTAGGACCGTTATAGTTACGGCCGCCGTTTACTGGGGCTTCGATCAAGAGCTTCTCCGAAGATAACCCCATCAATTAACCTTCCAGCACCGGGCAGGCGTCACACCCTATACTTCCTCTTGCGAGTTTGCAGAGTGCTATGTTTTTGATAAACAGTCGCAGCCACCAATTTATTGCAACCCTCTTCTGCTCCACGAGCAAGTCGTTTCACATACAAAGGGTGAACCTTCTCCCGAAGTTACGGTTCCATTTTGCCTAGTTCCTTTACCCGAGTTCTCTCAAGCGCCTTAGAATTCTCATCCCACCCACCTGTGTCGGTTTGGGGTACGGCTTCTTGTAACCTGATGCTTAGAAGTTTTTCTTGGAAGCATGGCATCGATCACTTCGTGCTTGCAAGCAAGCACTTCGTTATCACCTCTCAGGATAGTGAATACCCGGATTTACCTAAGTATTCTCCCTACGGGCTTGAACTCACATATCCAACAGTGAGCTGATGTAGCCTTCTCCGTCACTCCATCGCAGTTACAACAAGTACAGGAATATTAACCTGTTTTCCATCGACTACGCCTTTCGGCCTCGCCTTAGGTACCGACTAACCCTGCGTCGATTAGCGTTGCGCAGGAAACCTTGGGTTTTCGGCGGAGGGGTTTTTCACCCCTCTTATCGTTACTCATGTCAGCATTCGCACTTCCGATACCTCCAGCCAACTTCCCAGTTGACCTTCGCAGGCTTACGGAACGCTCCTCTACCGCTTATCCATAGGATAAACCCGTAGCTTCGGTACTATGCTTAGCCCCGGTAAATCTTCCGCGCAAACCGACTCGACCAGTGAGCTATTACGCTTTCTTTAAAGGATGGCTGCTTCTAAGCCAACCTCCTGGCTGTCTGAGCCTTTTCACATCGTTTCCCACTGAGCATAGATTTTGGGACCTTAGCTGACGGTCTGGGCTGTTTCCCTTTTCACGACGGACCTTAGCACCCGCCGTGTGTCTCCCGTGCTAAAACTTGTTGGTATTCGGAGTTTGCAACGGTTTGGTAAGTCGGGATGACCCCCTAGCCGTAACAGTGCTCTACCCCCAACAGTTATACACGAGGCTCTACCTAAATAGATTTCGAGGAGAACCAGCTATCTCTGGGCTTGATTAGCCTTTCACTCCGATCCACAACTCATCCCCTCATTTTTCAACATAAGTGGGTTCGGTCCTCCAGTAGGTATTACCCCACCTTCAACCTGGTCATGGATAGATCGCCCAGTTTCGGGTCTAATCCCAGCGACTATGCGCCCTATTAAGACTCGCTTTCGCTACGCCTCCCCTTTTCGGTTAAGCTTGCCACTGAGATTAAGTCGCTGACCCATTATACAAAAGGTACGCAGTCACAGAACAAGTCTGCTCCTACTGCTTGTACGCATATGGTTTCAGGATCTATTTCACTCCCCTCTCCGGGGTTCTTTTCGCCTTTCCCTCACGGTACTAGTTCACTATCGGTCGATAAGTAGTATTTAGCCTTAGAGGATGGTCCCCCTATCTTCAAACAACGTTTCACGTGCGTCGCCCTACTTAATACGTTCTTGATTGATTTCGTGTACGGGATTATCACCCTGTATCATTAGACTTTCCAGACTATTCCACTATCTAATCAAGACTCGGCTGATCCCCGTTCGCTCGCCGCTACTTAGGGAATCTCGGTTGATTTCTTTTCCTCAGGGTACTTAGATGTTTCAGTTCCCCTGGTTCGCTTCTATATTCCTATGTATTCAGAATAAGATAGTCTACTTATGTAAACTGGGTTTCCCCATTCGGAAATCCGTGGATCAAAGTTTGTTTGAAAACTCCCCACGGCTTATCGCATCCTACAACGTCCTTCATCGCCTCTTATCGCCTAGGCATCCACCATATGCGCTTATTCACTTGACCATATAACCCAAATACGTCTTACACAGCCTCTTTCGAGTCTTTTCAGATGCTTGTGATTATATGAATCAGCTGACATTTTCGCTTTTTCTGCTTGAGAACTCATTTAATATTTATCCTTGATTCACTTACGTGTCTCTTGGATACTTTTAAACTCGTTTGAAACTATTGGTTTATTTCTTTTTGCTAGTTTGATTATCTTACGATAATCACCTTAACTTAAATAATAAATTATTTAGTTACTTTACAGATTTCCAAATTTTTAAAGAGCTTATCAGTTAAAAAACTAATGCTATAAATTCTGAAGTCAGAATTTATAGCATTAAGTTTTATCTTTAATAAGTAAAAACATCAAGTAATGGTGGAGCCAAGGAGGATCGAACTCCTGACCCCCTGCGTGCAAGGCAGGTGCTCTCCCAGCTGAGCTATGGCCCCAATGTGTTCTCGCAAAGTTTACGAAATGGTGGGTCTGGGTGGATTTGAACCACCGACCTCACCCTTATCAGGGGTGCGCTCTAACCAACTGAGCTACAGACCCAATTCGTTTTGCGAAAAGGTCTTACTTGATAAATCAAAATAATTTGTTGTGGATACTCATAAAGCGTTAATTTGCTTTGTAAGGAGGTGATCCAGCCCCAGGTTCCCCTAGGGCTACCTTGTTACGACTTCACCCCAGTCATGAATCACAAAGTGGTGAGCGCCCTCCCGAAGGTTAGACTACTCACTTCTTTTGCAACCCACTCCCATGGTGTGACGGGCGGTGTGTACAAGGCCCGGGAACGTATTCACCGCGGCATTCTGATCCGCGATTACTAGCGATTCCAACTTCATGCAGTCGAGTTGCAGACTGCAATCCGGACTAAGATCGGCTTTCTGGGATTTGCTTACCCTCGCGAGTTTGCGGCCCTCTGTACCGACCATTGTAGCACGTGTGTAGCCCTACCCATAAGGGCCATGATGACTTGACGTCGTCCCCACCTTCCTCCAGTTTATCACTGGCAGTCTCCCTAGAGTTCTCAGCATTACCTGCTAGCAACTAAGGATAAGGGTTGCGCTCGTTACGGGACTTAACCCAACATCTCACGACACGAGCTGACGACAGCCATGCAGCACCTGTCTCAGAGTTCCCGAAGGCACTCTACTATCTCTAACAGATTCTCTGGATGTCAAGGGTAGGTAAGGTTCTTCGCGTTGCATCGAATTAAACCACATGCTCCACCGCTTGTGCGGGCCCCCGTCAATTCATTTGAGTTTTAACCTTGCGGCCGTACTCCCCAGGCGGTCAACTTAATACGTTAGCTTCGCCACTAAGTCTACGAATAGACCCAACGGCTAGTTGACATCGTTTACGGCGTGGACTACCGGGGTATCTAATCCCGTTTGCTACCCACGCTTTCGTTCCTCAGCGTCAGTTTTAGTCCAGGAAGTCGCCTTCGCCACTGGTGTTCCTTCAGATCTCTACGCATTTCACTGCTACACCTGAAATTCCACTTCCCTCTACTAAACTCTAGTTTGCCAGTTTTAAATGCAGTTCCCAGGTTAAGCCCGGGGCTTTCACATCTAACTTAACAAACCACCTACGAACGCTTTACGCCCAGTAATTCCGATTAACGCTTGCACCCTCCGTATTACCGCGGCTGCTGGCACGGAGTTAGCCGGTGCTTCTTCTAAAGGTAATGTCAAGAGACAGGATATTAACCTGCCTGTTTTCCTCCCAATTGAAAGTGCTTTACAACCCTCAGGCCTTCTTCACACACGCGGTATTGCTGGATCAGACTTTCGTCCATTGTCCAATATTCCCCACTGCTGCCTCCCGTAGGAGTCTGGGCCGTGTCTCAGTCCCAGTGTGGCTGATCGTCCTCTCAGACCAGCTATAGATCGTCGCCTTGGTGAGCCATTACCTCACCAACTAGCTAATCTAACGCAGGCTCATCTATTAGCGCAAGGTCCGAAGATCCCCTGCTTTCCCCCGTAGGGCGTATGCGGTATTAGCATGGTTTTCACCATGTTGTCCCCCACTAATAGGCAGATTCCTACGCGTTACGCACCCGTCCGCCACTCGTCAGCGATAGCAAGCTATCCTGTTACCGTTCGACTTGCATGTGTTAAGCATACCGCCAGCGTTCAATCTGAGCCATGATCAAACTCTTCAGTTTAAAATCATTTTGTGACATCATCAGATGTGCCACCAATCTTTGTTTCGATTGTCAGAATTTACGTTTGTTAATCCGAAGATTAACGATGTAGATTCCTATATCGATTATTTATTACAAATTAATAATCTCTACAAGTACCCACACAAATTATTTTGATTGGTTTTTTAAAGAGCTACCAGAGTCATTCAACTCCGATGAGTCCGACCATTATACAGAGTCAAACTATCTTGTCAAACTTTATTTTCAATGAATTTTAAAACCTCATTAATCATAAAACTTAACTGATTCCGAAGAACCAACCTTAATCACTTAAGGAGCTGACCATTATAACCAGAAGAAATAATTTAGCAAGCTTTTATTTTTCGAAACTTTTAAATTAAAAAATAAATCATTTCATCTAAAAGGTTCACTCTCCAACAAACTCCGTTGAAGAGCAGGCTATTATACATTTACAGTGGGGAGGGTCAAGCGATTATTATCACTTTAGCGAACTTTCTTTTGCCAACCTGGTAAATAGCTTCCGAACCAATTGAAATTAATAGCTTATTATCTAAAACTTTCTCGCCATCAATTTTAACAGCACCTTGTTTAATCATGCGGTTAGAATCCGATGTACTTAATGTAAGTCCCGCCTCCTTTAATAATGAAGCGATTGCATAGCCCTCTGTATTACTGGATATTAATGTAACTTCATTAATATCATCTGGTATAGCCCCTCTTTTAAATTGTGCCTCAAAGTCTTCCAATGCTTTTACAGCAGCGGCTTCATCATGGAAGCGGGCGATAATTTCTTGAGCAAGCTTTACTTTATAGTTACGAGGATTCTCTCCCTCATTAGCTTTTTGATGCCATGCATTAATTTCATCCATCGGCCTGAAGCTGAGTAATTCAAAGTAACGCCACATCAAATCATCAGAAATTGACATAATCTTACCAAACATATCGTTTGGCGCATCAGAGATACCTATATAGTTGTTTAGCGACTTAGACATTTTCTGTACGCCATCTAAACCTTCTAAAATAGGCATGGTCATAACCACTTGCGGGGTTTGCCCATAGGTTTCTTGTAATTGTCGCCCTACTAATAAGTTAAATTTCTGATCTGTACCCCCTAATTCTAAGTCAGCCTTCATAACCACCGAATCATATCCCTGTATTAAAGGGTATAAAAATTCATGAATCGCAATGGACTGCCCACCTTTATATCGCTTACTAAAATCATCCCTTTCTAGCATTCTAGCAACGGTATGCTTTGCGGTTAATTGAATAAAATCAGCAGGGGACATCGCATTCATCCATTCTGAATTAAACAGTACCTTGGTTTTTTTAGGATCTAAAATTTTAAATACTTGCTCTTGATAACTTTTAGCATTATCCAAGACTTGCTCTTTTGTTAAAGGCTTTCGCGTCACATTTTTCCCTGTAGGATCGCCAATCATGCCAGTAAAATCACCAATTAAAAAAAGAATCTCATGGCCTAAATCTTGAAATTGCTTTAGCTTATTAATAAGAACCGTATGGCCCAAATGTAAATCAGGTGCTGTTGGGTCAAATCCTGCCTTAATACGCAAGGGACGGTTTTCGGCTAATTTTTTAACTAATTGAGCTTCTAATAAAATCTCATCCGTTCCTCGTTTTAATACCGCTAATACATCTTCTTGCACTTAATTCACCCTTATATAAACTATAAAATAACTGTTTGGTCGTTTTGATTGATTTGATTGATTTTAACAAGCCTGTTACTTGTGAGCGTATCCTAATATAATGACCACCTACTCAGTAAAGCACTTTATATTCCTGCAATGCACTACAAAAATAACTATTATCGCTCAAAACGCGGCGACACAAAGAAAAAAAAATCATTATCCAAAGCAGGATTTATCGCTATTTTTTGCACACTACTCGCAATTGCCAGCTATGTTTTTTTCTCTCCCAAGCAAGAAGTCATTACGACAGTCATGCCTCTCAGTATTCCAGCTCTGCAAGATATTAGCATTCAAGAGAAAGCTGACAAGCCACATACCGAAACCTTATTATCCGAAGTTAGCCCACCGAAATTATCGACTCTTAGCGTACAAAATTTATCAACTATTTGGCAAGAATACACAATCAAATCGGGAGAAAGTCTATCGGCTATTTTCTCAAAACATCAATTAAGCCAAACCGACTTATACCATATTACTCATGCCAATAAATTAGGCGCTCACTTTGCTGACATCACTCCTGGAAAGACTTTACTGATTGGGCATAATATTTCAGGGCAACTTAGCCATCTAATATATAAGAAAAATGCCGTTGAAGAACTTAAAGCAACGCGCCAAGAAGGGCATCAATTTAAAGTAGAATCTCATATCAAAGAAATCGAATATCGAACCAGCAGTGCAACGGGTGTTATTCATTCTTCTTTATTTTTAGATGGCAAGAAAGCAGGCCTATCCGATAAATTGATTATGCAACTTGCAAATCTTTTTGCTTGGGATATAGATTTCGCCTTAAATTTACGGGCAGGCGACCAATTTTCTGTTATTTACCAAGAACACTATATTAATGGAAAATTCGTCAAAACAGGGGACATCTTAACTGCGGAATTTATTAACCAAGGACGATCAATAAAAACCATTCGTTATCAATATCCTACAGGAAAAATCAGTTATTACTCTCCTAAAGGAAATAGTATTCGCAAAGCTTTTCTACGCACCCCCATCGACTTTGCTCGTATTAGCTCACACTTTAATTTAAAACGTAAACACCCCGTCTTAAACCGCATTCGCGCCCATAAGGGAGTTGATTACGCAGCCAATACAGGAACCCCCATTAAAGCCTCTGGCGATGGAAAAATTATCTTTCGCGGCAGAAAAGGAGGCTATGGTAATGTGGTCATTTTAAAACATGGACAGCGCTACAGTACCCTGTATGCACATATGTCAAAATTTAAAAGAGGCCAGCGAGTCGGTTCGCGTGTACATCAAGGAGACTTTATTGGCTATGTAGGGAAAACAGGCTTGGCTTCTGGGCCACATTTACACTATGAATTTCGTGTTAATGGCGTACATCGCAACCCTTTAACCGTAAAACTGCCCAATGCCACGCCAATCGAAAGAAAATATAAGGCCGATTTTTTACAAAAATCCAAACTGCTGCTTGCACAATTAGAAGCCATAAAACCGCTACAAGTCGCGAATACCTCAAATGAACACTGAGTATTATATTGGTCTAATGTCAGGAACTAGCCTTGATGGCATTGATGCAGGCTTATATGACTTTAGCGCCAAAAAGCCTAAAGTGATTCATTTTTACTATCAGCCTTATCCGCCCGCTTTAAAAAAACAAATACAGGCTATCAGCCAAGAAGGATCGCAGATTTCTTTGCTTGAATACGGACAATTAGATACTTATTTAGGCGAACTGTATGCAGAGGCTTGCTTAGAACTATTAGCGCAAGCTAATATCGATGCCAAAGAGATTAAAGCGATTGGCAGTCATGGACAAACCCTTTACCACGCGCCCAATGTAAGCTACCCTTTTAGCTTGCAAATTGGCAACCCCAATAGCATTAGCCAAAAAACAGGAATTACCACCATTGCAGATTTTCGTCGTCAAGATATTGCGGCAGGTGGACAAGGCGCGCCTTTAGTTCCCGCTTTTCATCAAACTTTTTTTCATCACCCTGAAAAAAATCATCTTATCCTTAATATTGGAGGCATTGCTAACCTAAGCTACCTACCTAAAGACAGCAAACAAAAAATATTAGGCTTTGATACTGGCACAGGTAATACCCTGATGAATGCTTGGATATTTCAGCATAAGAATCAAGCCTATGATAATCAAGGTGAATGGGCTGCCACTGGGAAATTACAACCGCGCTTATTAAAACACTTAAAAGACGACCCATACTTTAAAAAAGTACCACCTAAAAGCACTGGCACTGAATATTTTTCAATGCAATGGCTCACCGATAAGTTATCCACACTCGCTGATAGCTACTCACCTGTGGATATACAAAACACATTATGCCAATTCACCGCTGATACAATCAGTGATGCCATTTACCAAGAAACCCCAGAAGCTGAAACCGTGTTTATTTGTGGTGGTGGCATACATAACCAATACCTTATTAAACTCCTAAAAAAACAGCTTTCAATACCTGTTTTATCCACGGAAGTACTGGGTATCCATCCAGACCAAGTAGAAGCCATGGCTTTCGCTTGGCTAGCTAAGCAAACCTATCAAGGAAAAGTAGGTAACTTACCTGATGCCACGGGAGCAAATAAATCCGTCATATTAGGGGCTATTTACCCCTCCTCTCCACAATAATTAAGCCCACCCTTATGAATCAAAAAAGTATTATCCAACAGATGCAGGTTTTACCCAGCATCAATCCTGAACAAGAAATACAACAACGCATTGATTTTATAAAGAAACAGCTAAGCGATTCAGGCTTATATTACTTAGTTTTAGGTATTAGTGGCGGCATTGACTCGACACTGTGTGGCCGTCTTGCTCAGCTCGCCATTGAACAGCTTAACCAAGCCGCCTCAATTAAAAAATACCACTTTATTGCTGTACGCCTACCCTATTCAACACAAGCCGATGAAAGCGATGCGCAATTAGCCATTGATTTTATTCAGCCCAGTGAAATCATCACCGTGAATATTCAAGCAGGCGTTGATGCACTGCACAATGCAACACTCAATGCGCTACAACAACCGATACCAGAAACAACTCAAGACTTTAATAAAGGCAATGTAAAAGCGCGCGCACGTATGATTACCCAATATGAAATTGCTGGATTAATGGGGGGCTTAGTGATTGGCACGGATCATTCCGCTGAGAATATTACCGGATTTTTTACAAAATGGGGGGATGGAGCCTGTGATTTAGCTCCTTTATTTGGCCTGAATAAACGCCAAGTTCGACAACTTGCGAGTACCTTGAATGCCCCCACTCAATTAATTATCAAAGCCCCTACAGCTGACTTAGAAGAATTATCGCCCAGTAAAGCGGATGAAGAGGCACTGGGTATAAGTTACCAACAATTAGATGATTTCCTAGAAGGAAAATCTTTAGCCCCAGAAATCAGCCAGCGGATTATTAATATCTTTAAAAAAACCGAACATAAACGCCAACCTATACCAACTATTTATGATATTTAGCAGGACCTTTTGCCGCCTTAGGAGGCTGCTCTATTTCTGGCAATAAATCTTGTGTAATCGGTTTAACTGCAATTTTTTGCTTAATATAATTTTCTATCTCTTCTATAGAATACGCATATTCTTCACAAATAAAACTAATCGCCTCACCTTTAGCACCGAAACGAGCGGTACGACCAATACGATGTACATAATCTTCCGCATTTTGCGGTAAATCAAAATTAAACACATGTGAAACATCAGGAATATGTAATCCACGCGCAGCCACATCCGTAGCAATCATAATCTTGGTTTTATTTTCCTGAAACTCCGTTAATAAGCGTTCACGCTTATCTTGCGGAACATCACCGCTTAATAGAGCCACTTTATGGCCATTTACGGTTAAATAATTCGCTATATTTTCCGCGCTGCGTTTGGTATTCACAAAAACAATACTGCGAACAGGCTGATGTGACGCAATCAAACCCAATAATAAAGGAATCTTTTGCTCATTTGCGGGACAAAAAGCAAACTGAGTAATCGCATCCGAAGTCATTTCTTCCGTTTCGATTTTAACCATAACCGGCTGATGCATATGTTCATACGCCAATTCGGTTACTTTAAACGACAAAGTTGCTGAAAACAGTAAATTTAAACGTTTATCGGCAGGCGGTAAACGATTAAGCAAGAACCGAATTTCTTTAATAAAGCCTAAATCAAACATTCTATCGGCTTCATCCATGACCATCACTTGAATGTTATCCAAAGAAAACGCTTTTTGCTTATAAAAATCAATAATTCGTCCAGGCGTTGCAATAATAATATCCACATTCGACTGCACCGCTTTCAATTGCTGCTTATAATCCGTACCGCCATAAATCAAGGCTAAATTCAAATCAAGATACTTACCCAGCAATAAAGCATCCTTATGAATTTGAATGGCAAGCTCTCTTGTCGGCGCTAATATTAAAGCGCGGGGATATTTTTTCTTCTCACTTTTATCATTTAATAAACGCTGAAAAGTGGCCAATAAAAAACTCGCCGTTTTCCCTGTTCCTGTCTGGGCCTGTCCTGCGACATCTCTATCTCGCAAAGCAATCGGCAAAGAACTTTCTTGAATGGGTGAGCAATAATCAAACTCAGCTTGTTTTAAACCTTTTAATATAGGCGCAGAAAGCTCTAAATTAATAAAGCGTGTATTCGTCAAATGTGATTTCTTCATAACTCATAGAATACATTATTCATGGTAAGTTTGCACGGTATGCCCCCTATCAAGCCCATTTAACCCATAAAAAATGCGCTATTACTCACAAAAAATAGATTGACAAAATAAGCCTATCCAGCGATATTAAGCGCTTGTAAAATAATTTGGAGAATAGCGTGAGTGACTCGGTCCTTCATGTAACTGATAGTAATTTTGATAAAATGGTTTTAAAAGCCAACCTTCCTACCCTAGTAGATTACTGGGCTGAATGGTGTGGCCCTTGTAAAATGATTGCACCTGTTTTAGACGAGATTGCAAAAGAATACCAAGGAAAAATCATTGTTGCAAAGCTAAACATCGACGACAACTCATCGACCCCAGCACATTACGGCGTTCGTGGAATTCCTACGTTAATGCTATTTAAAGACGGTGATGTTGAAGCAACTAAAGTTGGCGCACTGACTAAGTCACAACTTGCACAATTTATCGACGATAATATATAAGCTACACCCTGAAAAAGGAAGTAACAGTTTTATTTGTTACTTCCTTATTTTTTGCGTATAATTCGCATCTGGTGCTGAACCTCTTCAGGCGCCTTCCATGAAAATCAACATAACCACACCTTATCCTAGCCTTAGCTGCCTTTCGGCGTCACTTTGCTGAGCTCTCATTAAAATGCCCTTGTATGAATCTAACTGAACTAAAATTAAAACCTATTACTGATGTAATAGCCCTTGCTGAATCCCTTAACATTGAAAATGTTTCCCGCTCTAAAAAACAAGATGTTATTTTTTCTATTCTAAAAAAACAAGCAAAAAGCGGTGAAGATATCTTTGGCGATGGCGTCTTAGAAATTTTACAAGATGGCTTTGGCTTTTTACGCACTCCTGGCAGCTCCTATTTAGCGGGTCCTGATGATATTTATGTTTCACCGAGCCAAATAAGACGCTTTAGTTTACGCACGGGCGATACTATTAGCGGCAAAATTAGACCTCCCAAAGATAATGAGCGCTATTTTGCTATGCTAAAAGTTGAACAAATCAACTTTGAAGCACCCGAAAATGCCAAGCATAAAATTCTTTTTTCTAATTTAACGCCTCTATTCCCAACAAAACGCTTTATTATGGAGCGCGGTGATGGAACCAGTGCCGATTTAACAGGGCGAATTATCGACCTTATTTCGCCTATTGGTAAAGGACAAAGAGGACTTATTGTTTCCCCTCCTAAAGCGGGTAAAACAATGATTCTACAAAGTCTCGCTCAATCTATTTCAGATAATAATCCTGAATGTTACATGATTGTCTTACTCATTGATGAGCGACCTGAAGAAGTGACAGAAATGGAACGCTGTATTCGTGGAGAAGTTATCTCCAGTACCTTTGATGAACCTGCTACACGCCATGTACAAGTCGCTGAAATGGTCATCGAAAAAGCTCGTCGTTTAGTGGAACATAAACACGATGTGGTTATTTTGTTAGACTCATTAACACGTTTAGCAAGAGCCTATAATATGGTGGCTCCTTCATCAGGTAAAATACTATCGGGTGGGGTCGATGCAAATGCCTTAGAAAAACCTAAACGCTTCTTTGGAGCCGCACGTAATATTGAAGAAGGTGGAAGTTTAACCATTATTGCCACCGCATTAGTGGATACCGGTTCCCGTATGGATGAAGTTATTTACGAGGAATTCAAAGGAACAGGTAATATGGAGCTGCATTTAGAACGTAAAATTGCAGAGAAACGTATCTACCCAGCCATCAATGTTAACCGCTCAGGAACGCGTCGCGAAGATTACCTCGTTGCTCCTGAAGAGCTGCAAAAAACATGGATTCTCCGTAAAATTCTACAGCCTATGGATGAAATGGCCGCTTCTGAATTTATACTTGGAAAATTAAAAGACTTCAAAACCAATGTTGAATTTTTTGATTCCATGAAGCGTTAAAACAAAAAAAGGGGGTAGACTTTAAAAGCTACCCTCTCATCAGGCTTAAAGATAATTATTGATTTACAACTCATCATCACAAGCCTAACAAGCTAAATTATTCATCATTTCTTAACTATGTTAAGAGCTATCAACTGCTCTATGATTCTTACCTCTAATTATATATAATGCATTAAAAGCATACTAAATAAAGGTGTTGAAAACTCGATTTTCATATAAATGTTCCTTGTCTTTCTTGCTTTTAAACCGTCGGTTCTACGGGGTTAGCTTATTGTCTTTCAAGCTCTGGCTTAGTTTACTAAGTGAAACTAGAAATTGGGTAAGAATCAAACATTAAACTTATGTGAATAAGTTTAGGTAAGTTTTGAAGAACAGTATAGATTTATACCGTTAGTGTGATTGTTAAATGTTAGGTATATAATTGGATTAGTTCATTACTTACCTATTTTAGGATGTTTTCACGCTATGAATCAGTGTTCTTCTGCTTTATTATCGCCTGTCGATTTATTATTTGCCTTGGTAGGTGATGAGTTACAGTGCCTTAATATCACAGGGAATATAGAATCAATAAGCTCTTATTCCTCAGAAATATTTTTATCAGGACAAGTCGCTTTTAATACAATTTTTCATGAAGATGACCAAGACATTGCTCAGGAAATTTTTTCTCATACAGAGCAACGCCTCCCGAAAAGCTTGAGCTTGCGTATTATTCAAGCCACAGGAAAAGTTAAAATATTAAAAATCTGTTATGTAAAACAACTAAATACAGACACAAATTCGACCCAAATTCAATTCAGTATTGAAACACCTCAGCCAGTTGATTTAGATAGTATTAGCAAAATAGCAGAAACCGACCTTGTTGCAATGCTAGAAAACACCAATGACTATATTTATTTTAAAGACAGACAGCATATTTTTACCGGTGCCAGCCAAACCCTAGTTAATATTACCGACAACACAGCGCATTGGCAGGATTTAATTGGTAAAACAGATTACGAAGTTTTTCCTAAAAAATTCGCAGATATTTATTTTTCTTTAGAAAAACAGCTTTTTAATGGTTCTCTTCAGGTAGCACATGACATTCAACCCATCTTAGATACCGAAGGGAATCAAGGCTGGGTAGATAACCGTAAATATCCCATTAAAGACTCAGAAGGAAATATTATTGGCTTATTTGGTATTGCACGCGATATTACTCAAATAAAAGCCACTGAAGAAGCCTTAAAAGTCAGTAAAAAACGATTACAAGAAGCCCAACATATTGCCAAGCTCGGCAACTGGGAATATAACATCCTTAATAATCAATTGGTTTGGTCGGATGAAGTTTATAGAATATTAGACATAAAACCCCATACTTCAGCTGATTTTTCCCTATTATATGCACTGATTCATCCTGAAGACCGAGAAAAAGCCACCCAAGCCTATCGTCAGGCCTTATATAGTCAAGAGCCTTATGAAGTCACTTACCGCCTGAAAATGGCGGACAAACAAATTAAGTTTGTAAAAGAACAAGCGGACATATTTTTCCAAAGTGATGATACAGCTATTCGTGTCTTAGCCACTTTACAAGACATTACCACCGCACAGCGCCCTAAAGAACTTAATAGCCGACTTATTCATGATTTTGCACACCTCAGTGGCCAGCCATTATTTGAAGCAATTAGCCAATTTATTTCCGAAACACTGAGCATTGATTATGTATTTGTTGGGCGTTCTTATGAAAGTAAAATAATTGATGTCGTGGGAGGCTGGGGAAAAGATCAACCCTTACCCAATTTTAGTTATCAATTAGATGATACACCTTGTGCAAATGTACAAGCTCTTAATCAAGCTTGCATTTATTCAGAAGGCATACAAAAAACCTTTCCTAAAGATGCTTTACTCAATGAAATGGGCATTGAATCTTATATAGGGGTTCCTTTGTTTGATGTACAGCATAAGGGCATAGGTATTTTTGTCGCCTTACACAGTACAAAAATGCAAAATACCAGTGAGCTACTTAATTTATTAGAGTTAGCCTCCACGCGTATTAGCAGTGAAATTCTTCGAGAAAATGCCTTATTAGAGCTGCAAACCAGCCAACAGCGTTTCCACCAAATTGCATTACAAAACCGTACTTTTTTATGGGAGATTGATGTCAATGGCCTTTATACTTACTGTAGTCGTGAGGTAGAAGCCATTTTAGGCTTTCAAGCCGAGGAATTAATCGGGAAGCGCTACTTTTATGATTTACACCCCGAAATGGGGCGGGAAACCTTTAAAGAAAATTACTTTACCGCTCTGCAACAACAAGCCTTTAATCATTTTGAATATCAAATTCAATCCAAAGATGGGCGTATTTTTTGGATGAATAGTTCAGGCTTTACTTTAGACAAGGTCTCTGGAAAACCGTTGATATATCAGGGTAGTAATATTGATATTACCACTCATAAATTAAGAAGTATAAAAGAACAAGACCGTACCAAGGTATTGGAGTTAATATCCCAAAATATAGAGTTGCCTGAGATTCTCAAAACCATTGTTTTAAATGCTGAAAAAGAAAATCCAGAAATACTGTGTAGTATCTTATTATTAGATAAGCATAAAAAACACTTACTCAGTGGAAGTGCGCCCAGTTTACCTGACTTCTACAACCAAGCCATTAATGGGGTAACAATAGGAGTGGGGGTTGGATCTTGTGGAACCGCCGCTTATACAAAAAAACGCGTTATTGTTGAAGACATACAAAACCATCTTTATTGGGAACCTTATAAAGACTTAGCAGCACAAGCTCAATTAAGATCGTGCTGGTCACAGCCGATCTTTTCTAGCCAGAATGAAGTGATGGGCACCTTTGCGATGTATCATCACGATATTCACAGCCCCACAAAAGAAAATATTAAATTAATTGAGCAAACAGCGGATTTAGCCAGTATTGCGATTGAACGTTATCAAGTCGGGTTAGCCTTAAAAGCCAGTGAAAAGCGCTGGCAATTTGCACTTGAAGGGGCAGGCAGTGCTGTTTGGGAATTTAATTTACAAACTCACGAAAACTTTGTTTCACAAAAAATGTTTACCATGCTGGGAATTCCCATTCCTCCGTCTCCGTCCTCATTTTTACCCTTACTAGACTGGGAAAAACGCCTGCACCCAGACAGCATTGCAATAACTTTATCGACTTTACAAAAGGTTATTAATGGCGAGTCGACAGAATATGAAGTCGAGCAACAAGTCTGTTGTGATAATGGCAAATATATCTGGTTATTCTGCCGAGGCATCGTCATTCAGAGAACCCATAACGATAAGCCGTTATTACTGATAGGAACCGCAGAAGATATTACCCAGCGAAAACAAGCCGAGTCAAAACTAGAATTGGCGGCCAGTGTATTTTCTCATGCACGGGAAGGGATTATTATTACCGATGAACATGCCGTTATTATTGAAGTAAACCAAATGTTTAGTAACATTACTGGCCATAGCCGAGAAGAAGCCATTGGACGACATACACGTTTATTACAATCGGGAAGACAATCCATTGAATTTTATCAAGATATGTGGGATTCCTTATTAAACAATGGCTATTGGTGTAATGAGCTATGGAATAGTCGTAAAAATGGCGAAATTTACCCTGAAATGCTGACCATTAGTGCCGTTTACGATACCCATAATAAAATAAAAAACTATGTGGCTTTATTTACCGACATTACCGAAGTTAAAGCCCAGCAAAAGCAACTAGAACATATTGCCCATTATGATGTACTCACTCACTTACCCAATCGCGTTTTATTTGCCGATCGCCTGCATCATGCCATGCAGCAAACAGAACGACGTCACTTATCACTCGCAGTCCTTTTTCTAGATTTGGATGGATTTAAAGCCATTAATGATACCTATGGACACGATTCAGGCGATACCTTATTAAAAGTATTAGCAGAACGTATGAGTGAAACCTTAAGAGAAGGCGATACGCTATGCCGCTTTGGGGGCGATGAATTTATTGCTGTTCTAGTAGATTTAGAGCATAAAAAAGATTGCGAGCCTATTTTAAAACGCTTACTTCAAATGGCCGCTATGCCAGTGATAAGTAATCAACAAAGTATGCAGGTATCCGCAAGTATTGGTGTTAGCTTTTATCCAGAAGATAATTCCGATGCAGAACAATTAATCCGCCATGCAGATCAAGCCATGTACGTTGCTAAAGAATCGGGTAAAAACCGATACCATATTTCAGAAACTTAAAAACCTTATCCAAAGAAAGCAGGCAGGAAACAGAGAAATTAAATGTGACTCTCCCAGCTCCAGCCCTTTCCATCAAGAAAGTATTAGTTAACTTTCTTTAAATAATCGGCCACTAAAACAATGCGTACACCGTTTACACGGCCTTCAATATGCTTTGGATTGTCGGTCAGAAAAATATTTTTGACCACCGTTCCACGCTTAGCAGTAAAGCCCGCGCCTTTAACATCCAAATCTTTAATCAGAGTTACCGTATCGCCCTCTACCAGTTGAGTCCCATTATTATCAATCGTTGGCTCACTATCATCCGCTTCTTCCGACTCTAATAATGCAGATTCTGCCCAGCTTTGCATCTCAGGTTCTAAATACAACATATCCAATAAATCTTGCGCCCAAGAAGCAGTCGTAGACAATTGTTTCAGTAAACGCCATGCCAAAACCTGTACAACAGGTTCCGTACTCCACATACTCTCATTAAGACAACGCCAATAATTTTCATCCATTACTGCTGTTTGAGTGATTTGAGTTTGGCAGCTAGAACAGACTAAAACAGATTTATCAGCTGTCTCTTGGTTATCAGGCAATAAAGAATAAACACTTAAATTTTCTTCTACGCCACATAATTCACATTTTGCGCCACTGCGTTGTAATAAAGTTTGCTCTGTACTCATAAAAAAGTCTCAATCTGTTTGCTAAAGCAGGCTATTATCACTTATTTGCAGCTAAAAGGGGTGTAAAATATAGACTTCGTTATCTAAAATTATTGAGTAATAAAGATGAATAAAGGGAAACTTTATATTATTTCTGCTCCATCAGGCGCAGGTAAAACCAGCTTAATTAAGAAATTATTGCCTCAAGTAGACAATTTAATGGTATCTATCTCACATACCACGCGAGCCATGCGAGCAGGCGAAACAGACGGAAAAGATTATTTTTTCACCGAAATTTCTACCTTTAAACAACAAATTCAACAAGGAAATTTTTTAGAATACGCACAAGTTTACGATAATTTTTATGGCACTGCGCAAAGTACAGTAGAAGCGAATCTCAACCAAGGACAAGATGTTATTTTAGAAATAGATTGGCAAGGTGCCCAACAAATTCGACAAGCACTGCCAGACACCGTGAGTATCTTTATTTTGCCACCTTCAACCGAAATTTTAAAAGACCGATTGCAAGGAAGAGGGCAAGACAGCGAAGAAATTATTAATCGGCGCATGAAAGATGCCGTCAATGAAATGAGCCATTACCCAGAATACGATTATTTAGTGGTTAATAACGATTTTGAACTGGCATTAGTCGAATTAAAATCCATTATACTGGCCAACCGCCTAAACATTGAGCGACAACAACAGCATTTACAAACCTTACTAACAGGCTTATTAGACTAATGAGTTTTTCAGAGAGTGTTCAGGTGCCATTATTCACCTGCTTTATTTTACTTATCGCCAGTGTGTTTAACCCCGTCTTAGCCACGGAGATTCAAGTACAGAGTGATAGAAATCCTGTCAATTTACAGGAATCCTTTCAATTAATCTTTACTGCTAATGAAAGCCCCGATGAAGACCCTGATTTCTCTCCCCTCAAAAAAGACTTTGAAATATTAAACCAATCCACCCAGCAATCCACACAAATTGTAAACTGGAAAAGCAGCAAAACAATACAATGGATTATCACTGTCATGGCGAAACATGAAGGCAAATTAGTCGTGCCTTCAATAGCCTTTGGCAAAGATAAAAGTTTATTAGCCGTTGTAGTGGTCAATAAAGCACAAGCGGCAGACAATAATAACCGCGACTTATTTTTGCAAGTTTCAGTCAATACCCCGACCCCTTATATTCAAGAACAAGTTATCTACACCCTAAAATTATTTCGTAAAGTGAATATTTCGGGGGCAAGCTTAACCGAACCAGTATTAGAAAATGCGGTTATCGTGCGTTTGGACGAAGATAAAAATTACGAAACGCAACATAATGGCGAAAACTACGTGGTAGTAGAACGACATTATGCAATTTTTCCACAAAAAAGCGGCAAAATGAGCATCGCACCGCTCACACTAACCGCTGGCATTATCATGACTAATCAAAGAAGGCGCAGCAGTTTTTTTAATCAACAATCCTCACGCCAACAACGTATCCAATCAGAAGCGATACAACTCGATGTTAAAGCACAAGCCAGTGAATTTACCGCGCCGCATTGGTTGATTGCAGAACAAGTCTATATTGAAGAAAAATGGTCAACAGAACTGGATAATATCACCGTTGGCGAACCGATTACTCGCACCTTAAGTTTATATGTTCAAGGCGCAACCGTCAGCACCTTACCCGACTTACAACAAGATAATTTACCACCACAAATCAAAGCTTATCCTGACCAGCCTGTGGTTAAAGAAGCACCAAAAAATGGTTCTTTACTCGCCTTTAGAGAAGAAAAAATTGCTTTAATTCCCACAGAAGCGGGCAGTTTTACTTTGCCAGAAATTCGCATTCCTTGGTGGAATAAACAAAGCCAACAACAAGAAACCGCCATTTTTCCCGCAAAAACACTGACCGCCATTGCAGGACTCACCACCAAGCCCGCCATACAAGCTCTTCCCGTGTTATCCCCCCCTGTGGATAACTCTGTGGATAACATAAGCACGGTCGAAGAAAAAGCGTTCTGGAAACCTTTAGCTCTCTTTTTTGGCACCGCTTGGCTTATCACTTTAATCTATCTTGTATGGCATAAACTAAAGCCTAAAACCTTAGAGAAAACAAAGCCTGCTATAAAACAAAGTGCCTTTATTGAAAAAATATTTAAACAAGCCTGTCAGCAACATGACAAGCAGAAAGCCAAAACCCAGTTATTACTTTGGTCGGACAAAGCCACCAGCCTAGAAGAACTAGCAAAACAATGCCCCACTGAATTAGCCGAAGCCATTCGTGAATTAAATACCCTGCTTTATAGCCACGACACAGAAAACTGGCAAGGCGATGCGTTATGGATCGCCTTTCAAAATAACAAGCAAAGCTCACAAGAAACGAAAACCCAGCAAGATGCCTTAGAACCGTTATTTAAACTTTAATCTGTGGGAGAATTTATAATGGAGGGGTACAAAAATCCTGTAATCTACCTTACAGCTTTTTCTTTGGAAGCGGTTAAATCCCGTCTACTTTGAAAACTGATGTGGTTACACTAATTAGGACACAAAAACTAAAATTTAACCCCTAAATATAGCCCCCTTAAAATGACTAAGAAAAAGCTGGTAGTGGGTCGAATATGTCGTTTTCTATATAATGAAAGATTATGACATGTTACCAAGAAATTCACTGTCCACACTGTGACAGTACTAAAATAATAAAATCTGGCAAAAGTGCTGCGGGTACACAGCGCTATTTATGCCAAAATGAAGCGTGTAAAACACAGACCTTTATGCAGAATTATCGCTATAAAGCGTGCGAGCCAGGCATGACGGAAAAAATAGTTGAAATGGCGATTAATTCCAGTGGTATTCGGGACACGGCTCGTGTGCTTAAAATTAATAAAAATACAGTCATTAATACGTTAAAAAAAAGAAAGAAACCCTTGTCCAAGTAAATCCCAACTTTCAATCTCCAACAGCAGATACCCAGATTGAATTTACCTGTGAGGAGGCTGAAATAGATGAACAATGGTCATTTGTCGAAAAAAAGGCGAACCAACGTTGGATTTGGTATGCTGTAGATCATTCAACGAATACGATTCTTGCTTATATCTTTGGCAAGCGTAAGGATGTTGTTTTTAAAGAGCTAAAGGCATTGCTTGAGCCTTTAAAAATCACTCGTTATTACACAGATGATTGCGGCGCTTATGAACGCCATATTAACGCTGAAAAACATGAAGTAGGCAAACGTAATACGCAAGAATTTGAATTTAAGAACCTGGGGTAAGCGTCAGGGCAATTAGGCTTAAATCGCATTTAAAATCAAGTAATTATAAAAATACATTTTACGATAAAATTGATGTTAAAAGGATTCTTTTTTTTGTTAATTTAAAAACAATAAGTTACAAGTCGAATAATAGGGGCATTCATTGAATGTTGTAAGGGATAAAAATCGATTTTTTTTCAACAGTTTGATTTTTATACTTATTTAAGCCCGATTGCCCTGCATGAACAATCGCTTGTTTATCCCCTGATTTAAGTGTTCCTCTCATCACTTTTCCATCAATCGCAATCCATTCATCTTCAATAATTTGTGCGGTTTTATCGCTAAAACACTGATTAATCACCCCATTCAAATCCTGCCAATCTAATTTAGCCAGCATTCTTGGCAAATGAGAGCGAGAAATAACGGTAGCCTCCTCAAAACCTGTGACTTCACGTAACCAATCAATTTTATGAGTCATATAGCGATGAATACTGGAGACTTTTGAGCGGCCAAGCAAGATAGAAAAAACAACAGTAACGATTAAAAACACCAATGAATACCGCTTGCCGCGGTTGTCACGTGGATCAGGCAGTGTTTTGAGTACATGGATGAATTTAAGACTCTCTATCTCTAAATTTATTTCAAGGTCGTTATTATTCGTTGAGGGTGTAATTGGCATCTGCTGGTCGATTGAAATAGTGATATTTTATCACATATGTCAATATATTTTTTTATGAGAAAGCCGTGTATGAACAGGTGCGTCAACAGCCTTTTTCATTTTTTCTAAATCAAACGTAAATGGGATTTCTGAGAATGAAACTTTAGGCTATGTCTGCATTAGCTGTTGGTAAGACGTACAAGCGAATGATTACGGTCACTTACCTGTCCCCATGACTTAATTAAAAACAATAATATAGGTTATTACCAATACTTAACGAGTACATAGCCAAACTTTATCTTCTGTTCTTTTCATAAAAGAAGATGTATTTTCTCTATATGCAATAGACGACATAACAACACCTCGTAACATTTTTAGTAAGAAAGAATAGTAAAATTATACGTTTAGTACAATAGCAAAGCAAAAATATATTATTGCTTGTTATTTTGTTGTAACTATAAGCTGGGTTTTCTCGCTGCCAAGCTAGAAGCTTGGCAGCGAGAAATAATTATGTAACTCATTAATATTATCAAATTGCATACGCCTCTCTTAGTTTTGTCATCATTGGAAAAGGCTTGGGCGCTTACGATTCCCAATAACAGATCTGTAGGGTGGTTTCGCGTAGCAACCACCTATCGTATCCACGGCTTTCTCATAAAAAAATATATTGACATATGCGATAAAATATCACTATTTCAATCGACCAGCAGATGCCAATTACACCCTCAACGAATAATAACGACCTTGAAATAAATTTAGAGACAGAGAGTCTTAAATTCATCCATGTACTCAAAACACTGCCTGATCCACGTGACAACCGCGGCAAGCGGCATTCATTGGTGTTTTTAATCGTTACTGTTGTTTTTTCTATCTTGCTTGGCCGCTCAAAAGTCTCCAGTATTCATCGTTATATGATTAATAAAAT
>Ga0209395_1002856_pt1 | contig 22059 bp, 12 predicted proteins | sample GOMGulsemesocosm_3_FD_184635 | JGI IMG/M metagenome (GOLD analysis project Ga0209395, IMG submission 184635) | Methane-oxidizing microbial communities from mesocosms in the Gulf of Mexico - GOM9D Gulf of Mexico (SPAdes) (version 2) | ecosystem: Environmental > Aquatic > Marine > Cold seeps... | reverse complement strand
GTTATGCTGCCGGCGACGGTTCCTATCGCGCCGCAGGTTTTACGACCGTAGTTGAGGGCAAGTATTTCTTGAGAGTTGCAGTGGGGGCAGAGCAATATCATCGGAATCTCCTTCCGTTAACTGAAGTTCTCAGGCATGGGGGCTTTGGGCGAAGGCTCAAGCCGCTACCGTTGCTGTACGTCAGTTAGGTGATATATATCTGAAATATTCTTGAAGCGGGTTTGCTTGGCGCTGGGGGCGTTGTTTGGGAGTGTTGAGCCTACTCTTGTTGAGTCAGAACAGCCGCCTTATGTATGGCGAGGTCGTCTATAGGGCTGGCTGAAACCGCACCCAATTGATGTCTGATAACCTGACCTTTAACTTTAGATACGGATTTTAAGTGCTCTGATGCCTGTATTTATTTTTGATCCTCTTCCGGCTCAATGTAGTACACAAGTTGTTCGCGAAGGTCAGTATGGATAACCAGAGATTTAAAGTTAAATACATCGGTTAGAATTTCGCTGTATAACTTTTCATATCTCTTGGTTGCGCTAGCTAATAAATCATCAATGATATTTAGTTCTTCATCAGTAAAAACAGAAGCTGATCTGGCTTTTATCCCTATCGAGTCAAGCCCGGTGGGGAGATGCAGGCAATCTACTAGAGCCTTCTTTTTCGAGGTCAATTTTTCTCGCAGTTCGTTTCTCCTTCGAGTATCCGACATCAACTGATGTGCCTTGATAATCTCGTTAGCTCTTTGCATGGCCGTTGCATCGACAGTACTTGTTGACTCATTGGGACACTCAAACTCCAAGTCCAGTGGTAGCTCATCATCGATTAAAACTATTCGATACCATCCACAATCGCCACTTAGATGGAATTTGTATTTATATTGAAAATGATCGACCTTCAATACTTTGCGCATGTCAGGGCTTACCCATGGATAACGGAATGAGCAAGGAACATAGCACCCATAGGCGACAGATTAGGTCGCATGTAACTGTAATGTATCAATGGGTGGTGGGCTTTCTCATTGCGGGGCTAATGTAGTTGTTGGCTCGGTGATTATAGGGAGGGGTAGGCCCACTCTAGTTCGGGCATTATTATTAGTTTAACGGCTGTTAGTGAGAGGTAACACTATGTCTTGTGTTCGGGTATGAATGGCTTATGATGTTCGTGCGACACAGTTTGTCGCATAGGTCGTCATGATCACTATGGAGTCAAGGAGAGCCCATGGTTAATAGTTCGCGCACATCTACCTCTGAAACATTACGCCGCACGCTAAAATTGATGCAGTTGATCCCCCAGGGGCAAAAGACCACGGTCATTGAGCTCCGACAAAAGCTGATTGAGGATGGCACCATAAAAGTGCCGAGCATTCGAACTATTCAGCGAGATTTGAAACTCTTAGCCGAAGAGTTTCCTCTGAATATTATCGAAGACGGTAAGGTTAAGAACTATTCTTGGGACCGTGGTGTAGAGCATTGGACCCAGCCCGGTATAGGCGAACAAGAATCTCTGTTGTTGACATTAGCCCAACAAAATCTGGCGAATATCTTACCCTCTGATCTTCAGAATCTACTTGATAAGCAATTCCATAAAGCTGACCAGCTGCTCAGCTTTGATAAGCCGGACTCCCCGTACAGCCAATGGCGTCACAAGGTTCGTATTGTGCAAGGGTTTCAGCCATTGTTACCGCCGGATCTGGTTGATGGCGTCTTTAGTGAGACAACACGTGCGCTCTATAAAAATTGCTGGCTTACCATCGACTATTGCAATCATGCAGGGAAAGAGTCGGTGGAAAAGCGTGTTCAGCCTTTGGGTCTAGTACAGCAAGAGCAGCGTTTATATCTGGTGTGTCAATTTCATGGTCATTCAGATCTTCGCTCACTGGCGCTCTCCCGAATCAACAAGGCTACTTGTGGTACGGAAACCTTTGAACCTCCAGTTGATTTTGACCTAGAGCGTATGGAACATGATGGTTATTTCGGGGTGCTGCGTGGAGACCCTATCCACTTGATGTTTACTATCGAAGCCAGTGCAGGCAAACATGTTCTCGAGTCAAAGCTGGCGGTGGATCAGCAGGCGGTATTGATGAGTGATGGCCGCTATCGAATATCCGCAACGGTACCCGACACATTATTATTGGACCGTTGGCTTAATAGTTTTGGCGACGAGGTCAAAGACATTCAAAAGACAAAGGTCTGACTTTGACGTTGACCTCCACATAAATATCGAATGACTGGACAAGGATTGAACTTGTGATTCATATACATTTTGGTTTGAACTGCGACGGCTCGAAGCTTCCTGAAGCTAGCTGTGGCGAGATAGTCGGCGGTGAAATAACGATGCTGGCAATATTGGAAACTCAGTTAGGTATCCATCACCAAGAAGCAGGTTTTACGCATCGTTTGGTTGAATTTCTAGGTTGTCTCGAATCTACGCTTACCCCTGATCGTTTCTATACCAGAAGCTTCGAGGCTGATGCTTTTGCGACGGCCTCTACCTTGCTGCAGTGGCGGGATCAACTCTATATGGCCGGTTGGAACGGCCGTTTTGAACAGGATGTACCCCTGCGGCTTCGTGACTTGGCCGATATTGAAGTCGAAGCTAAGGCGTTGGTGCCTGCTAATACCGGTCAGCGGTTACAGCACATTATCGAACGGCTCGACCAACAAACGACTCAAATAAAAACCATTCAGCTGATCGATGAACTCGAGCTGCTGCCACCTCTGTGGCAGCAGCTGTTGTGCCTATTACGTGATCTGCACAAGGTGGATCTTCTCGCTCCACTTCAATTGCTGCCTGCAGCCCCTGTAGACACCGACCTTGGCAAGTTACAGCGAGCCTTACTGACAGACTCTTCAGATAATAAGGTAACGCTTACTAATGATGGCAGCCTGTTACCGCTGAATGCTCCATCGGCGGCTATATCAGCCGTCGCAACCGCGCAGATGTTCCACTCATACCAGTCGCAATCAGGTGAGGCCTTACGGGCAACTATTGTTGCGGAGCACAACGGCACCAGTTTGGACAGCTCATTTGAAGCGTTAGATCTGCCCCGGCCTGGATTTTCAAACCAGTCGGTGTGGCGACCAGCGTTTCAGGTGTTGGCTTTGGCGTTCGAGATCATGTGGAAGCCCTTGGAGCCCAAGGTCTGGTTACAGTTTTTGACGCACCCTGTTGGTCCCTTATCTAAAAGATTGAAGAGCGAATTGGCCGATCTTGTGTCCATTGCTCCAGGCATGGGCAGTAGTGATTGGCATCGAATCATTGCTGATCACCTTGAAGAACAAGAGGAATCGATAACAACACCTGAGGACCGGAAGCGGTATAAAAATAAAGAACTGGCTATTGGACAATGGCTGCGAGCACCGACTTATGACCCTGAAGGTGGGATGCCCTGTAACACGGCCATTACACGTGCTGAGTTGGTTTCAAGCTGGTTGAGTTATCAGCACAGCCTTCTGAAAGCAGAACGTGATGAGAGTGAGGGGCTCTTTGCATTGGCCTACAGCCAAGCTGAAGATCTTCTGAGTATCCTGCGTAAGCTAAAAGTCAGCGGCCGAGAGTCTATTACCCGTGAGGCATTGCGGCTACTGATTGATCAGGTTCGCGGCAGCGGTATGGGATTGGTGGATAGAAGTGCTGAAACCACCCTTGCTGGCAACCCCGTTGAAGCCGTCGAAAACCCTGCCGCTGTCTTGTGTAAACAGCCTGTGGTCTTGTGGTGGGGGCTTAAATACGCAGCTACAGGCCAGAGGTCGCCATGGTTGCCTGCTGAGCGAAAAGCCCTGGCATTTAGTAACGTGAGCTTGTGGGATAAAGCACACGAACTCTCTTTGCTGGCTAACAGTTGGCTGCGGCCTTTATTGGCGGCATCGGAGCAGTTGATCTTACTACAGCATAAAAATTCTGATCGTCATCATCAGGTGCTGGATCTAGTCGCGGCCAAACTCGAACAAGGACTCGATCAGCTCGAACCCCTATCGATTATCGATTTCCTGACTCAGGGCCAACCTCTCTCTGTGGCAGGCGTTGAACAATGCTGCACTTCAGCGCCGTTAACACCTATTGATTTGCCCGTTAAGCGCCGCTGGTGGCACCTAGACGGTGTTGAGTTACCCAAGCGAGAAGTGGAGTCCTATTCGAGTTTGGACAAGTTTATTAACAGTCCTTACCAGTGGGTCCTGAACTATCAAGCTCGTTTACGAGCTGGTTCAATAGCCCAGGTCCAGGATGAATTTCGTCTCAAGGGTAACTTGGCACACACTCTGATCGAGGATTTCTTTAATGCTCATCGGTCCATTTCTTCTATAGCGCTCAGTGATATCGATGTTTGGTGCCGTGAGCACTTTCAAACACTACTTCCCACTTCGGGAGCAACGCTGCTCTTGCCAGGGCTTCGTCCAGAAAGGGAGCGCTTTATTGATCAATGTTGCACAGGGCTTAAGGAACTGTGTCATCACCTGCAATCTGCATCCGTTGTATCCGTCACCATGGAAGCCAACCAAAAAGGAGCTTTCAGGGGCGGGCAGATAACAGGAAGTATTGATGTGCTTGCGATCAATGATCGCGGCCAAGAGGCCGTTATCGATATTAAGTGGGCCGGCTACAAAGGCCGTAGAAAGAAGTGGTCAGAAGGTGACTATATGCAGCTGGCGACCTATGCCCATCTTCGAAAGCAAGCTACGGGCAGTTTGCCTGCACTGGGCTACTTCTTCATACAAGATATGAAGTTACTTGCTAATGACTCTGATTTCTTTTGCTCGGGAGAGCTGCTTGAAAGTCACGATAAGCTGACACTAACCCAATATTGGGCCGATATTGAAGACACCTGGACGTGGCGTAGGGAGCAAATGGATACAGGATTAATTGAGGTGAGCATTAAGGGCACGGAACAAACCGATGAATCGCAGCCAGAGAAAGGTTTGGTGATCCCGGAAGCCAGTGATCAGTACAGCGAGTTTGCCACCCTGACGGGTTGGGAGGAAGGTCAATGAGTGCGAATATCGAATTCATCAGTGCCGGTGCGGGTAGCGGTAAGACGTATACGTTAACTGAAAAATTAGAAGCCTTGTTGAGTACTGGAGAAATTAGTCCGGCAGGTATTCTCGCGACAACCTTCACAAAGATGGCGGCTTCAGAGCTGCAAGAGCGTGTACGCCAAAAATTGATTGAATCGGGTAAAACGGCTACGGCTAACGCCATGGGGCAGTCACTCATCGGTACCGTCAATGGCGTCTGCGGGCAAATGGTTGAGCGTTTTGCTTTTGAGGCTGGGCTTCCTCCTACGCAGGGTGTTATTGATGAAGCCGATGCTGACCACCTGTTTAACCAGGCACTTGAGCATACGCTTGAATCCGACGATGCCATGGTTTCGACAATGAATGGACTTAGCAGTCGCCTAGGGATTGCGGATAAGTATAAGAAAACGCCACTCTGGCGAGGCAGCATTAAGGGCATTGTCGATGCTGCACGCAGTAATAACCTTTCAAGTGATGATTTGACCGCCAGTGTCAGCAGTAGCACCACTAGCCTATTGGCCTATTTCCCTAAGGCATCCAAGCGAGACTTATCCGCTGAACTCTTAACGGCGCTGAAGAGCGCGTTAAAAGGCTACGATCCGGAGGAGGATAGTACTAAGGGATCAAAGGGCTATTTTGACGAGCTAAAGGATTATAGTTTGAAGCTGGAGCGACAACTGTTGTCGTGGGGCGATTGGATCAAGCTCTCAAAAAGCGCCCCAACGAAGAAGAGCTTGCCCTTGGCTGAACCCATTCAGGCTATTGCTTCGGATTACGCTAAGCACCCACAGCTACGTGAAGATATCAGCGACTTTATCCGGATAATTTTCTCCATAGCCGCTGACAGCCTGGGAGTCTTTCAGCGACTCAAAAACCAACGGGGGTTGATGGATTTTGTTGATCAGGAGCAGCGGTTACTGGAAGTCCTTGATAACCCTATTGTCATTGAAGCACTAACCGATGAGCTTCAGCTGCTCATGGTAGACGAGTTCCAAGACACCTCGCCAATTCAGTTGGCTATCTTTATGAAGCTATCAAAATTGGCTGACAAAGCGATTTGGGTTGGGGATCTTAAACAATCCATATACGGCTTCAGGGGCTCGGACCCTGAGTTAATGATGACGGTAATGGAGCAGCTGGAGCAGCGAGGCGCACCAATCAGTATTTTGGAAAAGTCCTGGCGCTCTCGGCCTGAACTCGTTGAATACGTTAATAACCTATTTGTTCCGGCTTTTAGCAATACTTTGTCCCCTGAACAGGTTGCGTTAACTCCAGCGACGACAAACCCTCTCACTGGCGCAGCCGTTGAGCATTGGCAATTAGCTGGAAAGAACAAAGAGCTACAGGCCAGCGCACTGGCACAAGCGACCCTTAATGCCGTCAATAGCGGAGAGCATCAGATTGTCGATAAACGAAGCAAGTGTGTGCGTTCCCTTGAATTTGGTGACATCGCAGTGCTCTGCAGGAGTAATGAGAAGTTAGCGACTTTAGCGACTACCTTTGCGGAGTTTGGTATTCCCGTTAGCTTTCAGCGGGCAGGCTTACTCTCTACGCGTGAGGGTACCTTGGCGATGGCCTGCTTACGCCGGCTTGCTAATGCACGCGACACCCTGGCCAGCGCAGAGATTCGTGTGCTGTCACAGGATGAAAACCCTGAGGACTGGTTGAGTGATCGAATTAATCACCTTCAGAACGAGGGGAACTCGAGTGCCTGGGGAGAAGACAGCATTGAAACTATGAAAGTCTTATCGCAAGAGCGAGATCGACTGCTCTATCTCACCCCCTATGAAGCCTTTGAACAGGCATTGTTGGTCACAAATGTGCGTCAAACGGTAGCCAGCTGGTGTAAGACTCAACTTGAAGTTGAAACGCGTTTGAAGAATGTGGACGTGCTTTTGGAATATGCCCATAAATACCTCGATTACTGCCATACCCAGAATCTTGGCGGTACCGTACCGGGGTTGATTCTCTGGTTGCAACAATTAGGAGAAAGTGAAGACGACCAGCAGAGTATTCCGGACAGTGGGGCGGTGGTGCTCTTGACCCACCATCGGGCCAAGGGATTAGAGTGGCCCTTGGTGATTGCTGACGGGCTTCAGAGCAGCGTGAGACCAAGGATTTGGGGGCTTCAGGTTGAACCATGTCAGGGGCATTTTGACCCAGAGAACCCATTAGCAGGCCGGAGCCTGCGCTACTGGCCAACCTTCTTTGGTGGTCAAAGCAGCGGGGTGCCATTGAAAGATGAAATAGAAACCGGTAGTGAAGGCAAAGCTGCGCTGCTTGCCGCAACCGAAGAGGATAAGCGTTTACTCTATGTCTCATTAACCCGTGCCAGGGATAAATTGGTTGTCTTGTCGACAGAGAAGAGACCCGCCAAGAGTACCTACGGGTATTGGCAGGACTGCGTTGAGGCTTCTGATCTGTTGCCGCTAAGCGATAGTCTGGAGTTGAATAATGGCGACAGTCTAGAGAGTATTTTCTCGGTAAAACCGGTTGCCGAGGCACAGCTGACGGCGAGTACCGAGGATATCTATTGGCCCGTTAAACATGAGGTCGACCATACCAACAAACAACCTCGCTACCTCAGCCCCTCTATGGCGACAGCAATAGCTGCAGCAACCGTAGGTGATGTGTGCACTATCGCTGAGCGAATAGAGTTACACAAAGCTCCTGATTTAAGCCTGCTGGGTAATGCCCTGCATGCGGTTATTGCTACAAGCATCATCACCGGGCAATCGAGTGCAGAGCGCAGTCTTCGAATTTTACAGGAACATGGCGTTGCAGAGTCGATTGATCTGGCTAGTGTCGAGAGCATGGCGGAGAATTTTATTGCGTGTATGGAAGAGAAGTTCAAGCCGGTGCATTGTCATGTAGAGCCGCCGGTCAGCTATATCAATAACCATGGGCAAGAGGTCAATGGTTTTATTGATCTACTGCTTGAAACACCTCTGGGCTGGGTGATCATTGATCACAAAAGTTCGCCGAAAGCACGCTCGCAATGGCAGCAAACCGCGCTTGCCTATTCTGGCCAGTTAGATGCCTATCAGCAGGCAATAGAAGCCGCTACTGATAAGCCTGTAATAGGTTGTTGGATTCATTTTGCTGTTACCGGTGGCTTGGTCGAAGTCGTACTGCCTGCAACGGAAAAGTCGGAGTATGCGTAATGTATCCCGAGTTGCTATGGGCCTTCGCTCAGCTACCCGATGAGTTCGTAGTTCTCGATACCGAGACAACCGGATTACCAGATAGCGAAGGTTTACCATCGATTATAACCATTGGTATCGCGAGGGTGTCAGGACAAAAAGTCGTGGAGAGCGTGGAGTTTAAAGTGCGGCCTGAAAGGAAAATACAAGCAGGAGCCATGAAGGTGCACGGGATCAACCAAGATCTAGCCGATAGCTTTCCGCCACTTTCTGACAGTTGGGCAGCTATACAGAAGTGGCTAGATCACCAGGTGATTGTTATTCACAACGCGAGTTTCGATTGGCCCTTAATGATGGATCACGCGGAACGTGATGGCTTACTAGGAATAAAGTCTGCTGGAGTGCTTTGCAGCCAGAAATCCTCCGCGCCCTGGGCACAGATGGTGGGGATGAAATGCTCGAGCCGTGGACCGTCTCTGGATCGCTTGTCTGTTTCTGGGGGTGAAGTCATTGCGTAAAGACATTGATGGGATTCATGGTGCCGAGATAGATGCGCGGATGACGGCTGAGTCTGTAATTCAGCTAACTAAAGCTCATAGGAATAACACTACGCTTATAAAGGAATAACATGCCATTTCTATCGTTAATGGACGACCGTATGAAGCCAAAAGGCTCAAGAGATCCGTTGGGCTTTGAGCTTATATGGAGCAAATTGGGTCGTAATATAATCGGCAACTTGACCACAATTACCGGCTCATCAGAAAACTTTGCAACAGCCTTACTTGGGTTTTACTGGGCTAATAGTCTAGTCGGTGAGTATGAAGGTGACGACAGGGTACTTAGGGTTCGTGACTTTTTTCTGCGCTTTGAGCAGTTGGCGGCCTACATGAGAAAGGTTGAAGGCTCAGGATCTGTAATGGGGGTAAACCGAGTCAACAGACGATTAGGGGATGATTCTCTGAAGAAGTTTGTGTTGGGTAATGGCGCAGAAGCGCAGATTCTTAGTAGTCAGGTCAGTTATGGCCTTTGGGGGCTGTATTCTTCGGCTATGCGGGATACTGGCTTGGTGAAAGGAGAGGCGAGAGTAATTACAGACGCGGGTATAAAGATTGCCTTGGCTATCGAAGAGCAACTGGATAAAGGTGTGTTTCTCTCGCTGATTGCCAAAGAGAATGTGAGTAGGTCCGATATTGAGAAAAACTCAGCGTCGCTGATGGCTGCTATATCGAGTGATGAAGTGCAGCGTATATTGTTAGAGACCCTGTTGCAGGGGGCCTCTGATGAACGTGTTTGTTTACAAAAAGAGCTGTGGTCTAAGACGTGCCAGTTAATGGACCGGGGACTGTTCAGCGCTGAACAGCCTGTCTCGGTGGCGCTATTTATCGATAGCCTCAAGCACGAAGGACTATCGCCACGCCTGCACAAGTCCTTAACCGATATTGAAGCGGTTGAGAGAAATCTGGTAATCATGAATAATATTTTTCACTTTTGTCGTAGTAAATCCGGCGAGAGCATCTCCGATATTGTTACGGCTATTGAGAAGCAGGATTACGACTTTTCGATTCTTGATTATGACCTGGCTGGCGTGGAGTTTTCTAGAAAAGAATCAACCCTAAAGCCGATTAAATATCTCAAGGCGGGTAATTATCATGGGGCCATTGAGGCGATATTCTCGCTCAATAAAGAGGTGATGAAGGATAGAGGTGGTGCCGCTTGGGTGAGCGCTCCGGGTGAAGTTCTTGATGTGGTTGTAAAAGCTGAGTCTACGGACCTGAAAACCGCGGTGAAAGTACGGGAGTCCTGGGATTATGATTACTTCGTAGGCTCGTATTTACGTATGGCGAAGAAATACGCTGCTCAGTATATAAGCGCATAGGAGTAGTGATGGAAACGCCAGAATCAATTACCGATAAATTATCCAGTGTTATTGGTGGCCGAGAAGTCCGAGCCGCTGTGTTTACCACCTTCAACTTTGAGCCCGAGTTCTTTGAGTTGGATGTTATTCCCGTACTTCTTAACCAGGGTATTGCGTATTCGGCTGATGATCGGGTCAAAACCTTTCAGGTTCGCGAGGCGCTTCGTGAGTCAGGGCTGCAGATCGATGTTTTCTATGACAAGCAGATCTTCATGCAAAGGCCTGAACAGTCACCGCAGATGGAGTATTTGTGCCACGGGGTAAGTCGGGGGAATAGCTGCTTTCACGCTAAAAATATCTTTCTACTGGTGTGGGATGAAGAGCTAAGAGAAGAGTCTCTTCTGGTTGCAGCGGGGTCAAATAATATCACTCGGGCTGGATGGTGGCGGAACATTGAAGTTCAGCATTGGGAGGAAGTTAAGCATCGATATGTTTCAAGGGGGTTCCGAGATTGGCTTAGGAAAGATATAGCGTATTTGCAGAGCTTAGAAGAAGTATCTGGGGCTGAGGCAATACCAAAGGTTAGAGAATTTCTCGATACGTGTACATCGTCACAGGGTGCGGAGGATGTCTTTTATTATGCCGCAAGTGATGATAGAAGTTTGTTCCATTGGTTATCCTCAGTTAAGGAAAAACCGCTGTCGCAGTATGAGAATTGGAATCTGGAGATTATCTCTCCCTATTTCTGTGATGACCCAGAGGATATGTTGCATAGTCGGTTTGATGATCTTGGTGTTCAGAATATCACAATGCTACTTCCTGTGGATGATGAGCAAAGAGCTTTATGCCAAGAGCGATACTTTAGCAATATTGAAGGGTATGACGGGATTCAGTGGGGGCAATGGAAAGATAGGATAAATGAGACGTTTAGTGTGGATGTTTTTAGGCGGTTACATGCAAAGGTCTATCACTTTTACAATAAAAGACAGGCTTGGATATTTGTCGGTTCAGTAAATTTTAGCAATAAGGCGACAGGCGTTATTACTTCTGATCTCTCCAATGTTGAGTCGGGTTTTTTTGTACGGCTACCTAAAATTGAACCCATGCTTGACCCTGTAGCTGATTTAATGACGGTTGAAGAGTTTTATGTGGATGGTGGTGATGATGTGGAGGAAGAGGAGGGGATAGGTTATTCAAGATTTCCTGCTATATCCATTGTCTACGATTGGAAGTCAAAAAAGTTAACCGCCAGCACAAAGAAACATAGAAAGCATGAAATTCAGATTGTTGGATCTGACAATCAGCTATTGATAAGCCCGTGGGCCGTGGAGTATACCCCTGGCTGTTATGAGTATGATACGGCTGAGCTAGAACGTGAAATTAGAAATAGCTCGTTTGTGACAATTAAAGTAAAAAGCCTAACCAAGGATGAAACCTGGCCTCTTCATAAGGTGATGATCCAACAAACTGGATGGACGCATAAGCCGATAGACTTGCCCAGCCTCACGCCTGAGCAAATATTGGCTATATACGCGGGGATGAAACCACAACAAAGGCAGTCAACAATATTAAATGCCATGTTACAACGCCTGATTAGTTTGAAAGTTGGGGGCGAGATTACCGCTCTTGAATCGACAGCAACTGATGTCGATTTCTTTTGCGAATATGCCGAAATCTTCACGTCATTTAGAATTTTTAAAGTCAAGTTATTAAAATCTTCTGAGAATGATAGCGCAGAAGTCGATTATTACCTGACTGGATCGGGTATGGATAGCTTGCCAACTCTTTTGCACCACTTGAATGACCGTTCGCTTGAGAGCTTTGATGCGGTTAATAGCTACCTGATATTACTCAGCGCTAAAGAAGTCTTAAACCTAGACTCGTTTACGCATCGCCCGCAAATTAAAGAAGCGCGATATGAAGTTCAAAAAAATATTGATGATATCAAGAGCTATATAGTACTTAACCGGAAGGAGGCGATGACGGCAGAGTTTTTTGAGTGGTTTGAGCGGCAGTTCATGGTCGAATACCAAGTCGATAAGGATTATGTGGGGGGCGTAGCATGAACAAACTTGATATGCAGACGGCCGAGAAAATCATTGATTTTAAAGGGGGGCAGGAAGAGCTAGCCGATCTGGCGAGGATTCAGCTGGAGGGGGCTGTGGCACTACACAACATGATTGCTGACCCAGAACTAGGGCTTGGTTATCTGGCGGATGAAGTCGGAATGGGGAAGACCTATGTCGCTCTTGGTGTTGTTGCCCTGATGCGATATTTCAATCCGTCTTTACGTGTCCTCTATATTTGCCCAAGTAGAAATGTACAGGATAAGTGGCTGAGGGATTATCGTAGCTTTATTGAACGGAATGTGAGGGTGTCGCAGAACCGCATTCGGACGATGGATGGCGAGCCAGCAGCCCCCTATGTTAACTGTAATTCTGTACGCGAGTTGATAAAATCTTCCAGTTTAGGCTACTACGCTGATTTCTTTATTAGAAAAGACAGTTTCAGTATCAGCATGAGTGATGATGATTCTAAGGGTAAGAATTATTGGTGGTCAAAAATTGATGAGATTGCTGATCTTCTACCCGCTCATCAGGCGGGGGAGGTTAGAATTAAGCGTGATAATCTCACTAAAGACGATGTAAAGAATCGCTATGCCGAGGCACTAAATTATATTTTACCGACTTTTGATTTGGTTGTGATCGATGAGGCGCATAATTTCAAGCATCCGAAAGCCAGTAGTGATAGGAATAAAGTACTTTCTAGGGTTCTTGGTTTTGATGATGAGGGTGTAATCCCCCGGGTCAAGAGCTCCTTACTTTTGTCGGCTACTCCCTATGATAGAAATATTGATCAGTTAAGAAACCAGTTAACGCTCGTGGGTAAAAATCTGATACCTAATGAGCTGAAAAGTGACCAGCAGGATGTAATTGAGGCACTACTGAAAACCTTCATGGTGAGAAGGCTCAATCAAATACGGATTGATCAAGTGCCTCATACCAGAAATATGTATCGTGTTGAACATCGTAGCGGACCTCGGGCAGAAATTGATCTTGGATCTAATGAACAAAAACTCGTTATGGCCCTAGCTCAGAAGAAAGTGGGCGACTTGCTGGCGCGGCAGAGTAGCAGTGCCAGTTTCCAAACTGGCATGCTGGCATCATTCGAGAGCTTTGCACAGTCTACAAGATCAGAGCCTGTAAAGTTTGATGGTGATGAAAGTGATAAGTCCGACGCTCAGGATCGTCATGTTATCGACCATATTGTTGATAGTTATAAAGAAAGTGGTCTTGGAACAACACTGCCTCATCCCAAGATGGATGTTGTCTGTGATCAGCTGAAAAAAGATGCTTTTGAAAACTCTCGAAAGCAGCTGGTCTTCGTGCGACGTGTTATGAGTGTCAATGAGCTTAAAAACAAGCTTGATGATGAATATAACAAATGGCTAAAAAGCTATATTGAGCTCAGTTTGAGTGGGAATGACCGCGCTCTAGGCCTCATGCAACGTCTGTTTGTGGTTTACCGTAAGGCAAGTTTGACGAAGAATAGTGATGTTTCCGGTGGGGAGTATATTGCGGCTTCGGGTGATGCGGATGACAAACAGCCCCCTAAAAATGATACTTTTTTTGCTTGGTTTTTTAGGGGCGCATTGGAGCGCTCTGCTGACGAGATAGTCAGTGCTGAAAGTACTCAGAGCCCTGACAATATAAGGAAGTATCTAACCGCTAAAAATAACAAGCGAAGCTTATTACTGGAGCCTAATTGGGCTTGCTACCTAGCGCGTCAAGAGGGTATTTCTCTTAGAGATGTTATTAAGTTGCATGGAGCTGAAATATCAGGTCTTGCGTTTAAGTATCAGGCAAGCAAGCTGCAAGAGGATGAGCAAGATCGGTATCGGGCATGTCAGCTGGCCTTTATAGAGTGGATGATCAATCAATCTGATAAAAGCTTCTTACAACCGTTGTTAGAGGCGCTTAAGCCTAGTATCACCAAGGATAACCCTGAACCATTTACAGGAAGCCAACTCGCATCATCTTTACTTCAAGAGACATTCTTTAGCGAGATTATTAGGCAAGGCCTGGAGGAGGAGTTGTACCCCTATCAAAGAGCGGTATACCAGGCTCTAGTAGTTGCTGATGGCGGTAGTCAAAGTTTGAATCGCCTTTTGGACAAACTCCACGTACATACTTTGCTTGTAAGTCTTTGTTTGCGCACGGGCCACGGCGCTGTAGATTTATACCTGTCATTTATGCGCAGTAGTTTCTCTGAACTCTCTAAGGAGAGTCGTGAGAGCTGGATGCAAGACTTGGTGAATACCCTGGCGCAACAGAGGTACACGCCACAGTTCTCAACATATTATGAATTACACAATATTGCTCAACAACTAGATCTGATTGTTAAGACTTGTATTCCGGAGGCCTATCGCACTAATAAGGATTCTCGCAGGGTTTATTTAAGTAAACAGCTCAATCCGATATCGCCTGTCATCGGCGCATCTGGGGAGACCAGTGGTAACCGCTCTGCTCAGGCTCGAAAGTTCCGCATGCCTGGATACCCATTAGTCCTTATTTCTACTGATGTGTTTCAGGAAGGGGAGGACCTCCATACGTTTTGCGACAGCGTGGTGCACTATGGTCTCTCGAATTCGCCAGTGAGTATTGAACAAAAAACAGGCAGGGTGGACCGGGTGGCCGCTATATCGCACCGGAACCTCACCTCCCCTCAGCGAAAGGCCAATCGGGGGAATGACATGATTCAGGTCAGTTTTCCACATGTGAAGCAGAGCATTGAATTATTACAGGTGCGACAGGTCTGTAATGACATAAATGAATTCTTGTTATCGCTTCACAAAGTGTCTGCTCACAAGGTTTCTGCTGGCGATAAGATGCATGTAAATGACGCCATTTGTGATAAATCGGCCGTTCCGAAGCAGATAATGGATTTTCTAGAAACACCATATCCCGCTGTGGTCGACAATCAGAGAGTTGATAGCCAATTGAAGTTTGTACTCGAACAGGCCTGTCATTCGAGTGCTGTTCATCAGCATGCGATGGGGTTGGTGCAGGAATATGGACAGGAGAATGATAAGGCCAAACTTCAGATAGTGCTCAGGTCGGCCAGAATCAGTGGCGAAACAATATTATCTGCGAAATCAGGAGGTCAGGAGATTGATATTAATGGTTGGACAATGGAACAACTCCATAAGGAAATGCATGACCGTTCAATTTCTACCTTTCATCGTACATGTGCCTTATTAACCGCTAAAGGCAAGTATAAGATTTACGACGATGTTGAAATTTTGATCGGGGATGAGGCAGTGACTAAGCCTGAGGATATTCGCGACTTTTTTGATCGATTTTCGACAGTTTATGATCCCAAACTATTGCCGGCTAAATCGAACACGGTTACTTCAATTTTTAATCAAGTTGTCAGTGCAGGCACTATTCGTTTGAGTGAGGCGTGTGAGGGGTACCGTTGTGAGGCTATAGAGAACTCCGGTGCTTATGGATTTTTGATTACCTTTCAGAAAGGTAGCGCTGCTGAGCGGCAACACCGCGTTTACCTCTATGAGTCGGGGCAACACTGTGTCTTTATAAGCAAGGCAGTTGATCGCAAGGATATAGAAAATATAGATGAATTAAAGCGTGTTGAAAAAATTATCGACTACACTTGGGCTAGAAACCACCACACGGATATTGTTGAATTTTATCTAGATCTAGATGGGGATATAATAGGTAGGGCCATCCAGCCTATAAATTCACTGCATCGGCGTGAATTTGAGTACTGTGTGTATGCACTGGCGGCCCAAGCAGACCGCCTTGAGTATGTGTTTTCTAAGAGTGATAAGTATTGAGATTTTATTTTACTTGTAGGCTTAACGCTGAGGTGTCGAGTTACCAGCTGCCGGGAGGGGGGGAGACAAGAGATTTTCAATAGCTGTCCAGTATTTTCTGACAATTGGGCAGCTATATAGTAGTGGCTAGATGAACAGGTGATTGTTATTCGCAACGCGAGTTTCGATTGACCATTAATTATTTGTTATATGGAGTGTGATTCTTTATCTTCAGGAAAACGCGGCGGGCGTACTTTTCCGTCAGGAATCATCTGTATCCTGGGCTCAGATGGAGGGTGTTGAGTGCTCTGGTTATGGCCCGTCTCTGGGTCGATTGTCTGAGTTTCTGGGGGGAAGTCACTGCGTCAAGAAGTTTAAAGAATTCAAAGGGCTGAAATTTATACTAGGTTGACGGCGGAGACAGTTGTTCAGTTAAAGGGAAGTGGTAATGCGAGAGTTATTCAACTAAGGAGAGTGACGATGGGTGAGCAGGAAAAAGGTTTTTCAAATAGCACATGTATGAGCACAAATTCGTGGAGTAGCCTCGGGTCTTATGTCTATATTTATCGGGATAAAGAGACACGATCCCCAGTGTATATAGGGAAAGGACGAAATAGTCGAGCTATTCAGCACGACGACAAAAATCCAGATGACTTTATCATTGAGATACTTAGATACAACTTAACTGAAGAGCAGGCATTAATGGTGGAATCGGCAGCCATTGATCTTATCGGGTTGGATAATTTACCAATGAATAGGTCCGCCGGACACGGATCTTCCGCAGATCGATCATTTAACCTTTTGAATATTTCTGCAGAGATTTCGCCACCAATGGCAAAAATCGTGCATAAATCCGTGGGTATTATTGTTAACAAAACATTCAATTTAGAAATGAGCGAAGAACAGAAGTACGATGTGACTCGTGGGCGTTGGAATGTAGTAAGAGCGGGAAAAGGCAAAGTGCTTCAAGCTGAATATGCCTTTGCAGTTTACCAAGGTGTCATTCGCGAGGTGTATAAAATCGCACAGTGGCTACCAGCAGGGTCAACCGCATATTTTACTCGTGATCTGAATGATCCCGAAAAAGCTACCGCTGAAGGGCGTATGGAGTTTGTTGGAGTCATTGCTGAAGATAGTGTTCGTAACCGTTATATCAATAAGTCAGTAGAAAGAAGTTATGGTCAAGTTCTTACTACTTACAATATTTAATGACTACCCGATGGACTCGTCACAGTTGACCGTGATGGTCAACAAGGTCTGTTCAGCGCCTGCCCTGAATTAGTTTTATATCTGATTTTGTCGACGGAGGTTTTAAACAAAACCAATCCGCCGGCCGATACCATCTGTTTTTAACTCACACTCCTGCACAAGCTGTTGCAGGAGATCCTTGGGATTTCGCATTGCAAGAAAGGCTCTCTTTCGAGCTAATAGGGCGAAGTCGCCAGGGGTGAGGGACTCCATGGTAGCCAGTTGGTGCTTCTCTGCCGGTGTTGGCCGGGATAACCCCAGTTGTTTACAGGTTCGGCTGAAAAGCTCCCAAGATTGACTGCTCGATAGATAGTCAAATTTCAGCTTAATATCGAAACGTCGCAGGGAGGCCTGATCCAGGTTCTCGATGAGGTTTGTAGTGGCAATGAAAAGCCCCTGAAACGACTCCATTTGAGTCAGTAACTCATTGACGGCGGTCACCTCCCACGAGTTCTGGGATTGGCGCCTGTCTCGCAGAAACCCATCCACTTCATCAATCATCAATACCGCACTGTCTTGCGTCGCCTGCTTGAACGCCTTGGCAATATTCTGCTCTGTCTCGCCAACCCACATGCTCTGGATATCCGAACATTTTTTGTTCAGCAGCGGTTTGTCGAGTTGCTTGGCAATCCACTGTCCATATGCACTCTTGCCGGTTCCCGGAGGCCCGTAAAGGCATAAGCGAGCCTCGGGATGGTTTTTTAGGGCGTCGGCTAGCTGCTTTAAATCCGTTGAACAGTTGATAAAGCGGGTGTCGTAATGGTTGGGCAGTGACGCACCCTGGCTCGATTTAAGTCCGCTGTGCCCTTGAGCCTTGAGAGTACTGTCAATCAAGCTGACCAACTGTTGAGGGGGGTAGCTATCGGTCGTGGTGCTGGAGATGCTGTTGACCACTTTCGTGGCTCGGGTGATTAAGGCGGGAGCCACCTGCGAGCAGGTGGCTAACTGCTGAATCTCGCTCTTGTTAAGTATTTTTCCACAGTGCTTGGCAATCAACTTCTTGCGAGCTTCAAGCGGTGGAATCGGTACTTCTAGGCAGATATCAAAGCGACGAATAAACGCTGGGTCGATACAGTCGATGGAGTTGGTTAGCCAGAATGTGGGTACCGGATTAGATTCAAGGCAACGATTTAACCAGCCTTTGCGTGCTTGGGCGGTGCTGCAGCCGAAGACTCCATCGTTGAAGACATCCTCAACCTCGTCAAAGACAATCAGCGCTTTCTGCTGTGACAGGAATGTTTGTGAGGCGCGCAGAGCCTTTAATCGTGTCCAACCAGTAATGGCTTCTTCATTTTTGTCGGAAGAGGATACTTCATAGAGTCGGTACGCTAATTTCTTGGCCAGTACGCGTGTGAGTTCGCTTTTCCCGGTACCGGGTTGGCCGTAGATCAGTACATTGACTCCCTTGGGGAAATCGACGGATATAGATGATAGGTATTTAGAAAGCGTATTCAGCGGTGTAGCCAGGTGTTGGTAATCACGCAGCGTAAGCTGCGGCCGCTTGCTAGGGTAAACGGTATCGCGTAATAGATTAATTGGCTTGTCGACAGTTGTGATCATTCGTTCCGAAAAATCTGTGGATAACATGTTCAACTTGCTTGGGATGTCATCGGGGCCCGCTCGTCCAATCGTTAGTAAGCCGGAATGAGATAGCAGGCTGTCGTGGCTAAACGCTTGGCGTACCTTACTTTCTTCGATATCCAGGACCTTGGATAGGGTAAAAATACAGCCATCAAAAGTTGTGGGGGTTAACTGTCGGAGTGCATCTTGAAGTGGTCCGAAGGTGTCGACAATTATAGCGAACCCGAGAATATCGCACTCGATATCAGATAAGTGGATAAGCGCTTGTAGGTTTGCAAGGTTCTTCTTCAGTGCTCGGGGCAGCTTGGGTGATGCTTTTTTGTTCTCGGCAGCGTGGTGCATGTGTTTAAGCTTGAGGAGTGCGCTACGAGGGTTAAATTCCGAGTAAGTCTCCTCGACCTCTGGGTGCCTAAAGACATCATCATTGTCGGTTAGGCCGAGAGCAAGAGACAAGTCATCGTCGTAGTAGCCATTATTGTTGATGAACTGACGATAGCCTTGGCGTTTGATAAGAATACGTAGGATCCATAGATGTGCAATGGAATGATTAAGCAATTTTGAGTCCTGCATGCTGCCCTCCTGTTGAATTGTATTCTAAGAGACACATACGTCAGCTTGTGTCGCTTAAATGCGAGGGGGCAGAAGAGGCTGGCTATCACTCATGGTGTAGTTTTTTTGTATTTGTAGGGCTTCATTTTGTATATAGCTTATAATCGAGCGAGGACTTAGCACGGTGATATGTGAGCCGAGATTGAGTAGTCGGCGCCTTAGCTCTCGGTCTTCGTCAGTGGTTACCGATATTTGAAATCGATTTTTTGTGATGGTTTCTACCTCTTGCTGTTCCCCAAGCGGGTAGAGCATCAGTTCCCTGAGAGCTGGCTCATCGACCTCAATTTTCAGGTCAATGTTCTTGTTGAAGCAATCTCGGAGCTGTTGCTTGCTGCAATAATGCTTTATGCCCTCATCGGGTCTCTCATCTGTCTGTTGATCGAGTATCTCTACGTCCTTAAAACGGTATAAGGCAAACCAGATAGCTTGCTTGTTGTGCTCTGTATGGGCCAGTAGGTAGGTCTCCTCTCGTTCAACCCTCAGGCCAATGGGATAGAGAGGTGTGTAGTGTATGTAATCAAACTTTGGCGGTCGAATGTAACGCCCAATCTTTGCCGAAATACACTTACCTTCATCGAGTGCCTGATAAATAAGGTCTCGTGCCTTGGGGTCTACGGCGTGATTTTGTGAGCGCCGTGTGGGTGCCAGTGAGATCTTCGTGTTCCAGCTGTGACGATCTTTAAGAAGTTGTTGGGATTGATCAAAGAAAGGCTGGATATGGTCTCGAACCCCGGATGGCAGAAGGGACTCCGCGTGGGCTTCCATCAAGTTAAAGGCGATGGCGGTATTGATGTCCATGTAAGGAATCTGCAGGCGTCGTGCCTGTTTCATCCAGTACCAGCCTGCAGGCTTGCTGTCTTTGTCCGCGCTGATGCCATAGATGCCCAGTGAACTTAAGTGTTCCAAATCCCGCTGAACCGTTCTAAGTGAAGTTCCAATCGACTGTTCGTCGAGTAATTCGAGCAGTCTGCGAGTGGTGATTTTCGCTGGGTATTGTGGCAGGTGATGCAATATAAGCATTTTTCTGAGGAGTCCGTCGCTCATGCCTGATCTACTCGAATTTTTATGAAGTTCAGATCTTAACTAAGTTACGCGTCAGATTGTGTCGCATAGTGAAATAATTTGATCGTCTTCCTGCCTATTGGCGTACTACGTTTTAATGCGACATAAATTGACGTGTGCATGAACTAGTCTCGATTGGAGAATATTTCTGTCAGGACACTGCGCGTTGTAGTTGTCCCGACTCTATGAGATCAAGGGGACCCAATGTTTGAGATAGTGGATGATTTACAGTCACGTGTCTTAGTGAGCGTTGTTGGAATCGGTGGTTGTGGTTGTAACACCATTAATATGCTTAACGAGCTGGGGGTGAGCGAGCGGGCCTCCTTGGTTGCCATCAATACAGACAGCGCGGCGCTCAATCACTGCTCAGTCGAAAAGCGTATCTTGATAGGTGAGAATTTAACCCACGGTTACGGGGCGGGTGCTGACCCGGCCATTGGGCTGGAAGCGGCAAGAGAGAGTCGTGCACAGATTGTCGCCGAGATAGAGGGCAGTGATTTCGTCGTTCTAACAACGGGAATGGGTGGTGGTACCGGTACAGGTGCTACGCCGTTTGTGGCTGAAATAGCCAGTGAACTGGGTAAGCCTTGTATCTGTGTAGCGACCTTGCCGTTTGTTTCCGAAGGTAAGATGCGTATGAACTATGCACAGGAGGGCATGGCTGCGCTACGCAGCGGCTCGGTTTCTTTGATCACCCTACCCAATGAGCAGCTGGTCACTGCCTTGGGTGAAAGTGTGGGTATATTCAGTGCGTTTAAACACAGCAATCAAATGCTGCAAAGTATCTTGGGTTCTCTGATTGGTTTGCTGACAGATACAGGCCAGATGAATGTCGATTTCAACGATTTTTGTCGTGTAATGGACTACCCTGGCGATGCGATCTTGGGAGTGGGGCGCGCCTCTGCTGAGAGCGATGTAATTGAAGCTATACAGAGCGCTGTGGCGAACCCACTTGCTGAGCGTATTGAATTGGGCGCAGCTAAAGGTATCATTCTGCAGATCAATTGTCGGGAAGAAATATCCATGCTGACCTACAACACGCTCACCAACTACGTGAATGAGAAGAGTGCTGATGATGTACTTATTCTGTGTGGGTTGGCTTTAACCCCGGAGTTAGATGTCGCGTTAGAGGTGCTAGTGATTGCTACGGGTGCTGAGGATAAAACGCAGGAGAAGTCGTCGCATAGAGTCGAGTACATTGGTGGTGATCCTATTTTAGATATCCCGACATTCTTGAGAAATAACCAATCCAAGGTCGTGAATTAATACGGTGCTTGGGGGTGCCAGGCACCGTTGTTCTCTCTTGATGCTGGCCGCCTGATAGCGAACTCCCAACTGAGTTGACGGCAGATACTGGAAGGCTAATCTTGTAATGAGGTGGGTTGGTCTGTTTGTTTGTTTTATGATCCTATTCTCGGTAGATCGAGTATTGTTACTAGAACTTATAGTTATTAAAAGAGGCCGTCGTAAGGCCTATAAGGTCCTCGAACCGAGGGTTCGGTTTCCTTGACGGCCGGTTTTTCAAGTAACATTCAAAGTAACACGACCTTAAGTCGAACTGGATTAAATTATATTATATCAATAGGTTAGAGTTTCTGTTCGGTGGCCTCCCTCTCCGCCATTATTTAGTCTCAGGAAGTCCCGGGACGTGCAAAAAAGGCTGTAACCTCAACGGGTTACGGCCTTTTTTGTGTCCGTAACATTCGTAGGTCTACTGCT
>Ga0209395_1002855_pt1 | contig 22059 bp, 14 predicted proteins | sample GOMGulsemesocosm_3_FD_184635 | JGI IMG/M metagenome (GOLD analysis project Ga0209395, IMG submission 184635) | Methane-oxidizing microbial communities from mesocosms in the Gulf of Mexico - GOM9D Gulf of Mexico (SPAdes) (version 2) | ecosystem: Environmental > Aquatic > Marine > Cold seeps... | reverse complement strand
CATTAAGGGTTATAGTCGTGGTGCAGATGACTACCTACCAAAGCCTTTTAATATCCAAGAACTGATGTTACGTATTGACGCATTATTACGCCGAACAATGGCCAATCAAAACACTGCTTTTAAATCTCCGCAATTAAGTGCTGACTTATTAAGTCTAAACCGCAGCGACTTAAGCGTGCACTATGATGGACAATCACTTACTTTCACAACGATTGAATTTAATCTACTTTGGACATTACTAGAGAATAAAGGTGAGGTATTAACCAAACCTTATCTTTATCAAGTTGTACTAGAGCGTGAATTTAGCCGTTATGATCGTAGCCTTGATATGCATCTAAGTCGGGTAAGGCGGAAACTGGTGGACAACGGTATGTTTGCCGATCGCCTGAAAACAGTACATGGAAAAGGTTACTGCTTATCATGAAAAAGTCGCTTTTTTGGCGCCTGTCAGCTTCTATTGCGCTGGCCACTGTCGCGCTATTTTCACTGATTAACTACCTTACCGATGAAACTGAATGGCACATGAGTTTTATTAAACAAAAGTATCAAATACAACTCCAGAATTACGCGAAACAGGCTGAACATCTTTACCTAGAGGGTGATAAAAAAGCACTCACAGCGTGGTTACAAGTTTTACAGGAAAAAGAAAATACTTGGGTGGCAATTGTTGAATCAAGTATTGACCCTATTTTAGGGACTTATATGGAAAAACAATACCTCGATGGTTTTATGCTTGGACGAGGTATTGATTGGAAGGTGCATCTGTATTTTGATTATAACCCCGTGATGGAAGTGCCCTTTGTGGATAAAAGCACGCATTTTTTAATCCGTTTACCAGAACGGATGCGCCCAGGGGCTTATTGGAAACATATGGACTTGTTGTTACAGGTTGGGCTACCCCTATTACCCTTATTACTGCTCACTTGGCTTATCTACCGCCACCTTATGTCTCCGCTTCAGCGACTAGGCCATGCCACCAGAAAATTTAGTGAGGGTGATCATAAAGTGCGGGTTAGGCCCAGTTTAGGATTACGCAACGATGAATTAACGGATTTAGCCGATGCCTTTGATCAAATGGCAGAAAATACAGGGCAAATAATTATCCAACAGCGTCAATTAATCGCAGATTTATCACACGAACTACGCACGCCTATTACGCGCATGGAGATGGCGATTGGTAGTGCCAAACAAGGTATTGCTCAGTCAGAGCTTGTGCCACGTTTAGAAAAAGAAACCACTGAAATTCGAAGTTTAATCGAAGATACCTTAACCCTTGCATGGCTCGAAAATGAAAAACCAAAATTATCGGGTGAGGCTTTTGATCTTATCGAGTTACTTGAAGTCATTATAGAAGATGCACGATTTGAGTTTCCAAGCGCCATACTAGTGACAAAAATGCCTCACCAGTTAACACTAAAAAATAGTAGCCAGCGTGCACTAGCCCCTGCAATAGAAAACCTAATTAGAAATGCACTGAAGTATTCCCCGGTGGGTAGCGAGGTCTCAATTAACGTTGAGAAAACCTCATCTGAAGTATTTATTTGGGTATGTGACCAAGGCGAAGGGGTGCCTCAAGAGCTATTAGATAGTATTTTTCAGCCCTTCTTTCGTGTTGATAAATCACGTGATAAAAAACCGACTGGCTTTGGGCTAGGCCTTGCTTTGGCAAGACGCCACATTGAAGCGATATCAGGTAGTTTAAAGGCAACAAATATTAATCCAGGTTTGCAGATGCAAATTCAAATCCCACTTAAATGATATTAACTCTCATTTGTAACAGATGTAAAATTGCTTTCATTATGTGACCTAAATCATGAGTATAGCGATATTGAGAATTACTATCATTAATAAAGGGTTATAAAAAATGGGCATGGAAAGCAATATCTGGATTAAACGTACCGCCATTTCATTAGCAGTGACATCGGCATTATTTAGCCATACGCTAATCGCCAAGCAACAAAAAGAACAACTTGAAACAGTTGTTGTCACAGGACAAAAATCATCAGCGCTAAATATTGAGATCGACCAAGATGCCTTAGATAACATGCAAGCCAAAGATCTTGATGATGTTTTCAGCAAAGAAGCAGAAGTAGCAGTCGGTGGTGGCACCAGTATTTCACAGAAAATTTATGTACGTGGCTTAGAAGATACCATGCTCAACGTGACCATAGACGGCGCAACTCAAGCCGGCAACATGTTCCATCATCAAGGACGTATTTCCATTGAACCTGAATTACTTAAACAGGTAGAAGTTCAAGCTGGAGCCGGAGATGCAACAGCAGGACCAGGCGCATTAGGTGGGGCAATTAAGTTTATAAGCAAAGATCCTGAAGATCTATTACATGCAGATGAGAAATTTGGCGCGTTGCTAAAAGGTGGCTATTACACCAATGCTAATGCCTATAAAACAAGTCTTAGCTTGTATGGCAACATGTCAGAGACTTGGAGTGCGATGGGTACGATCATACAAACAGCAGGTGACAGCTACACGGATGGCTTTGGTGATGAACAGCAATATACCGACTTTGATCAACAAAATGCGTTAATAAAACTGGTTGGTAATTTTTCAAATAATCAAAGATTAAGCGTTAGTTATGATAGTCGAATTGATGATGGCGAAAGGTTAACTCGCGCGCATTGGGTGCCAAGCGTTAAAAACCTGCCTATTGATCAAGAAGCAAACCGTAAAACAGGTACGGTGAAATACTCAATCGACCCAACTAACAATCAATGGCTAGCATTTGATTCAAGTATCTATTACACCGATAACAGCATCACTCAAGATGGAAGCTACGGGATATATGAAGGGGTAGTTGAAAGCTATGGCTTGAATATTGAAAACAGTAGCTTAGTTAATGAGCACAAATTCATTTATGGTGTCGACTACCGTAATGATAAAGCAGGGTTGCACAACCATTCTGATACCAGTGTCAAAACTGAAACAGATGAAGGTGATGTCTATGGGATCTACCTGCAAGCGAATATCTTTTTAACAGACGCGTGGGCATTAAGTGTAGGGTCTCGTTACGATGTGTATAGCCTTACTGATACCATTGATCAAGAGTTTGACAGTTCAGGTTTTAGCCCTAACGCAAGCTTGATCTTTACACCGCTGGATACATTAAAACTACAACTTGGATACGCTCAAGCGATGCGTGGTGTGCAAACTAAAGAAACATTTGTATTAGACTACTACCAAAATGATGCAAACAGAAAAGAAGAAACGGCAGAGAATATTGAGTTTGCAGTTGATTATCAATTATTTGATGTTGGCTTATCTGCAAAGGTATACCACTCAACCATCGATGACGTGGTCAGTACCATGAACAATGCTACGCCAAGTGGCTCAAGAAGTGTCATTGGTAATGTCGGGGAGCTTGTAACACAGGGCTTTAGTCTCGCTGCAGCCTACAATTGGCAAGATCTACAAACAAGCTTAGCTTACAACAGTAATACCTCGGAATTAAATGGCTCCCCATTAAATGATGATACTTGGGGCCTTGGTACCTCAATGGGCGATAACTACGTAGCCGATGTGAATTATCAAGCAACAAGTTCAATTGAGTTTGGCTGGACGGGTAAATTTGTAACACGTTTAACTGATGTTGCTGAAGGTTACGGTGAAAAACCTGGCTATGCTGTTCATGATATCTACGGTAACTGGTTACCACTTGAAAATGATGACTTGAAAGTAACATTGTCAATTAACAACCTATTCGATAAAGGTTATCGTAATCATGCTTCATACGGTGATTATGGCGATGTTGCACAGGGTACAACTGAACCAGGCCGTGACTTTAGAGTTAACCTTGCTTGGGCACTTTAAATCAAGTAGCAAGTTAACTTAAGTATCTAGCCAGTAGCTTATCTAAGCGACTGGCTATCAACAAATGAAGTCATCCAACCACCAGCCATACTGCAACACCTAACATCATGGTGCCCGCAATACGGTTCATCAGTTTTACGTTATTTTTCTTTTCCAGCATTGAGCGTAAAAACCGACCACCGCTCGCATAAAGCAACAAGCAGATTAACTCTAAAATCAAAATAATGATGAGCAACAAACTAGCTTGCGGTAAAAGCGCTTGTTGGGTATTAATAAATGGAGGTAATAAAGAGATGATAAAAACCCAGCCTTTTGGGTTAGCAATAGCGGTCACAAATCCCTGCATTGCAAGACTCAATGGAGCCACATTTTGTTGCTCATTAGAGTCAAGATCAATAGCCATCTTGCCTTTACTGCGCCACATCTGCATGCCCAGATAACACAAGTAAGCCCCACCACCATATTTTAATAGCAGAAATAGACTTGGGTAAGTAAGTAATATTGTTGCCACACCAAGCAACGCAGCAAGCACTACCACAGCAACGCCCACTAACTCACCAGCAATCATCCATAAACTACGGCGAACGCCGATGGTCATGCCAAGCGTTAGTGACAATGTCATGCATAATCCCGGTGTTGCCGACACAGCAAAGAAGGTCACAATAAACAAAGACAGTAATGAGTTATCCATTGGAAACAGCCTATAATCGCTAAATGGGTTATTGTAGACCACACAAGAATACACTGCACTCTTATATTGTAACTGCCGCTAGCTAAAATTTCCCGGACGCATAATGTTTAGTGGCAATAAAAATCGGCTCCCTAGGGAGCCGATTTTATATCACCATTATTCCCCCCTATTTATAGGGAATCTTTAACCGCTTGGTTGCTATTACCGTTAATTTTTCCAGTTGTTGTTGGTACAGAGTCTTTAATAGATAAAGCATCTGTCATTAAAGTATGATTTCCCGTTAGCAAGTCCCCTAACGTGCCATTTTCGCCATTCACTAAACCTAACTCTCTTACCATTGCATCAACCATAGGAGCTTGTGCACGATAATTCAGAGCAGCCCCTGTGATCTGTTCCGCTAAACCAGCATTGCTACCTGTTGTAGCCGTAGTCCCTGTAGATCCAGCAGCACCTGCACCGTAACCCTGTAGGATTTTAATACCTTCAATGTTTTCCAGTGGTTTCACTGAGTTTGCTACAACTTCAGGTAGTGCTTGTAAAATCGCTAATGATTTTTGCAACTCAATTTGCTCATCACGTAGGCTATTTTCTGCTTCATATAAAACACGCTTACCTTCCGCTTCAACAGCAAATACTTTCTCATCAGCTTCAGCTTGTAGTTTCTTCGCATCCGCATTAGCTTTTGCTTCAATTAATACAGCAGCCGCTTTATCTTCAGCGGCTTGTTTATCCGCTTGTGCTTGCACGGTAATACTTACCGCTTCACGTTCCGCCTCTTTACGTGCATCGATAACTTCAATCTCTTTACTACGGTTTGCTTGCGCAACTTGTTGCGCGGTAACAACCGCTTCCTCTTTTTCTACTTTTTCTCTTTCTACGTCAGCCGCTTTTGCACGCGCTGCAGATTCTTCCTCTGATTTTTCTGCAATCGCTATACGCTTATCTTGCTCTGCTACCTCAATATCACGCTGTTGTTGAATTTTTGCCTGCTCTAGCGTTTTAATCTTTTCAATCTCTTGAGATTCAATATGACGCGCTTTCTCAATTTCTGATATTTCTACGGCACGTTGTTTAGCAATTTCTGCTTGGCGCTCTTCCTGTTCACGTAACTCACGCTGTTTTACAATGGCAGCTTGTTGTTCAACACGTTTAAACTCTAACGCTTGCTCCTGCACCAATTGCGCTTCCTCTGTCTCTTTTTTAATGGTCAGTGAAAGTTTTTCAGCTTCTAAGTTTCGTTGTTCGATTAAGATACGGCTCTCTTGTTCAATATCATTGGTCTCTTTACGTTTTCTTTCAATAATTTGCGTTAACCGCGCACGCCCTTCAGCATCAAATGCGTTGTTTTCATTAAAGTATTTAAGCTCTGTTTGATCGAATCCAGTTAATGAAACTGACTCTAGCTCTAAACCATTTTTTTCTAGATCATTAGCAACATTTTGTTGTACTTTTTGCACAAATTCAGCACGTTGCTCATGCATCTCAATCATGCTCATCTCAGCCGCAACAGCACGTAATACATCAACAAACTTCGATTCCATCAACACCTTAAGCTCTTCTACACGCATAGTACGTGTACCTAGCGTTTGTGCTGCCATAGAAATACCTTCAGCATGAGGTGCCACACGTAGGTAAAAATCTGATTTCACATCAACACGCATTCTATCTTTAGTGATCAGTGCATCTTTTTGTGTTTTTTCCACTTCAATACGCAGGGTATTCATGTTCACAGGAATAGTTTCGTGAATAACAGGTAATACAACCGCACCACCATCCTTAACTACTTTCTCTCCGCCCATACCGGTACGAACAAATGCAATCTCCTTGGTTGCGCGTGTATAGAGTTTGGCAAAAATAATCGCAATCGTTAGAAATGCAACAAAGGCGATACCCACCATGATTAAGATGAACTGTAGATCTTGGTCAAAAATTGAATCCATTATGTTATTTCCTTAAGTTAAAGATATTTATGAAGGTTTAAACTCTATAGCTAGCCAGCTATGTTGTAATTTTTCGATTAACACTACTTGGGTGCCTTGAATAAACTCCTGATCTTGCTCTTCTGGCTCAACCAGTAAGTAATGCTTTTGATTAAATTCGTCCTGCAATACCGCTTCTGCTGCATTGCCTTTAGATGCTTTACCCACGGTAATGGTGGCAACTTTTCCTGAGAATGAGTTTGATGAGATCGCTGAGCTTTCATTTTTCGGCATGATAGTTGCAATTTTTTTACCTAATATCCGACAACTAAAAATGGCAATAACAAGTGCAATGGGCAAGCTGATTAAGCTAGGCAAAACAGAGAGATAGTTAATTGATAAACCAGCAATACCAAAGCTGCTTAAAAACAACAGTAACCAAACTAAAAAGGGTAAGCGGTGCAGGTAGAGCCAACCAATGATGGCATTAAGCCCGCCCGAAGAAAGCTCTGTATCTATGTCGAGGTCGAGGGGTAATAAATCATCTAATGCGCTGGCAAAACTTAAACCAACCAATAAACCCACCCCCTCTAATAGCCCTAAACAGAGAACAAATAGGATAGAGCTTGAATAAAGTAAATTAAAATCAGCACTAAAAAATGCGATCATATTGCCTCCTCGGCCATCAAACTAGCATCAAATAAAACAAAACATCATAACAACCTTACATGACATATTCTGCCATTGAAAGCACAATCCATGGAAACTGTTAGACTAACTAGATGATCTAGTGAAAGTTAGTCATATCATAAATGATCATTTTTTTATGACGAATCTCTATATCACACCTACACTTCTCATACTTAATGGCCAGATATTACCAGGCACTACAAACAAGGAATGATGAAATGAATAAATTTAGTGTTTTGCTTTTATTAGCTTTCTTTTTGTTAACAAACAACCTGCATGCACAGCAACAGTATAAAGTGGGTCTTGCAGTTTGGTCTGGTTACGATACAAGTGTGCAAGGTTTCAAAGATGGCATGTTACAAGCGGGTTTGATTGAGGGTGAAAACGTGACTTACCTACAAGGTAAAATCGGCGCCAGCAAAGAGTTGCAAATGGAAGTGGCCAAGGACTTTAGAACCAAGAAGGTTGATCTTGTTTATTCATTAACAACACCTGGTACTACCATCATGAAACAGGTTCTTGATAAACAGACACCTATCGTTTTTTCTATTGTTACCTACCCTGCAGATTCCGGGTTAATTGAGTCTTTTGAATATTCTGGCAATAACCTTGTAGGTACCAGTAATTTTATCCCGCTAAGAAACTACATTACTTTGCTTAAGCTAATGCAACCCAATACTAAAAAAGTAGCTATTTTTCACCGTAAAGATGAGCCTAACTCTAATATACAAGCGGCTAATTTAATTAGACTATTAAAACGAGAAAAGATCACCGTCGTAAATTTAGAGCCACAAAGCATCAGTGAACTCATTAAAATGGCGAATCAGCAGGTAGGCTTGGTGGATCTGTTTATTAGCACCACGGACACCCTATTACAAAGTGGAGGAGAAGAGGCCTTAATTAAGATATCACTAGCCAATAACATCCCAATTCTTAGCTCAAATAAAACGGGGATAGAGCAAGGTTCAACCTTCGGCCCTACTGCTGATTTTTATACCCTTGGGAAAATGTCTGGATTAAAAGCAGCAAAAATTTTACTGGAGGGTATTAAACCGACAAAATTACAATCAGAGCTTCAAGAGACCCCTCTCTACTTAGCAAATAAAAACAGCATACAAAAACTCAATTTAACTCTATCTGAGCAGGCATTAAAAAAAGTCACTTTCATTGATAAAGATAAGTAGTGTTGGAATAACTTCATGAAACTAGCTACAAAATTAATTCTTTTTGGTTGTTTAATAGTAACCAGTGTTTTTGCTATCACTGGTTACTACCTGCATATGCAATTAAAAGCCTATATTTTTGAGGTTCAATCAACTCACCTTGATGGAAATTTAGAACTCGCTAAATCAAAGATAGCAGACAGGCAAAAAGATAATTTTTCCATTTTAGAGATTGCAGCACGCAACAGAACACTGCGCAAAGCACTAGACCTCTATGATAATCGTGGCATCAGTCAAATAATGAATGACTTGCCACATGTTTATCCTTTTATTAATTACATACTGATCACAGAGCCTGATGGTTCTGTTTTTTCTGTGAGCACCTCTAACTATCAAAAGCACAAGGTAAATGGAGAGCGTTTATTACTGCTTAATGTGTCACAACACCCCCTATTTAAAAAATCAAACAAGCATAATAACTTTGCTAGTACAGTCTCAGTTGACCCCTACCTAGCTAAAATGGGCATACAACAAAAACACTCACAATGGTTAGTCTCAAAAGTAGAAAAACGCGGTGAATTTATTGGTTGGATTATTTTATCCATTAACTGGAACATGGTGCACTCAACAGAGTTATCTAGCTTAGTTGATGAGCTAAATAAAACCGGAAGTCATATCACAGGTATGTATATTATTGCAGATGATAACACCATATTAGTTAGCACCTTCGGCGACCAAGGCAGCAACCAAAGTACTCATGCAAAGTTTATTATGCCCGATTCAGAGCGATATATCGTTAAAAGTAGCGACATAAACAGTAACGGTGAAAAACAACAAATCATTATTGAATACCAGCTATCTGAAATCCTTAAACCATTACAAGATATTTCATTCATCATTTTTATTTCAACGCTACTTGGCGCGTTATTATTAGGTACTTTTTTATATTTTTTCATTCGTTATGGTTTATTGGAACGATTCAAACTATTAATTCATGGTTCAGAGAAAATGGGCCAAGGCGAGTTACATTATCGCATCGACTCCTTAGGCAGTGATGAGATTGCCGAACTTGCTGCTGCAATGAACAACATGGCGGAGAGTTTAGAAAAAAGTACCATCAAAAAACAACTTTTAGATGCAGAGGTGATTGAAAGGAAAGCAAGTGAGCAAGAAGCGCAGAAATCCTTAATGCTGTTAGAATCTACTTTTGATGCAACAAACAATGGTATTTTGGTCACTGATGTTGGCACTCATATAATCACTTATAATCACGTTTTTCTAGATATCTGGGGCATTGAAAAACAGCAAGACCAAGTAGGAAGAAAAACCGTGCAGATGCATATGCAGCAGCAACTCTCTGCAAACAAACGTTTACCTGAGTTCTCTGCCTCTTCAAAACGTCATGAACAGGCAATGTCAGAAATAATTGAACTGAGCGGACAACGCTTTTTTGAACGTATCTCTCTACCTATGTATCAAAACCATATTCTTACCGGCATTGTTTGGAATTACCGAGAGATCACCACTTTTATTCAAGCAGAAAACAAACTTCGAGAAGCCAAAATTGAAGCCGAAGAAAATGCACAAATGAAAAGTGAATTTCTAGCAAGCATGAGCCACGAGATAAGAACCCCAATGAACGGGGTACTAGGCATGTTAGGTTTGTTATTAAACGGACAACTAAGCGAAGAACAGCATAAAAAAGCTTCAATCGCGCAATCAAGCGCACAATCACTATTAACACTTATCAACGATATTTTAGACTTCTCAAAAATTGAAGCGGGTAAACTGGAATTAGAGTACTTAGACTTTGATCTCAGAGAGATGCTGGAGCAGTTTAGTGAAAGCCTTGGCCACCTCTCTCAGCAGAAAAATATTGAGTTAATTCTCGATATTAAGCAGATCCAGCATCCAATCGTTCTGGCAGATGCAGGTAGAATTAGGCAAATATTAACCAATTTAGTCTCCAACGCCATTAAATTCACTAAACAGGGTGAGATAGTTATTAAGGCAAAATTAATTAATGTTGACCAAAAAAATTGGTTATTTGAATGCTCAGTAGTTGATACCGGTATTGGTATTGCTAGCGACAAACAAGATAGTTTATTTGATTCATTTAGCCAAGTAGATGCCTCAACAACCAGAAGATATGGTGGTACTGGTCTGGGTTTAACTATCGCTAAAAAGCTGTGTAAATTGATGCACGGCGACATAGTGGTGAGTAGTGAACCTAATGTAGGAAGCACCTTCACGATCAACTTGTTATTACAAAAAAGTAATCAAAAACAACCTGCTCTGCCAGTTATTGATATCAGTCAATTACAGGTGCTTGTTGTTGACGATAATCAAACACATCGTAGACTACTTTGTGAACAGTTACAGCAGTGGGGGGCTAAGGTCGTTGAAGCCGATAGTGGCCAACACGCTCTACAGGCTTGTCAAAGACACTATAAAGAGCAAAGCAAAACCATGTTTGACGTTGCATTAATAGATATGCAGATGCCAGTAATGAATGGCGAGATGTTAGCCAAACAATTCAAAACCTCACCCAATTTTAATCAGATAAAAGTGGTGATGATGACAACTGTTGCCGAACAAAATGATGGCAGCTATTTCTCTAAAATAGGCGCATCAGGTTACTTTTCCAAACCAATGTGTGTATCTACGCTATTTGATGTACTTTCCAATATAATCGTTGATGCAAAACGATTTAATACCACTACCAATCAAGTACAGCATAAATCAACCTCATCCAATTACGATCTACCTAAAGATTTACAACTCTTATTAGTTGAAGATAATCCTGTTAACCAACTTGTTGCAACGGGAATTTTAGAGGAGTTTGGCGTCACGACAACCGTTGCAAATAATGGTTTAGAAGCGCTACAATTATTAAAGCAAACAACATTTGACCTTATTTTAATGGATTGCCAAATGCCTGAGATGGATGGTTACCAAGCGACTCAAGCGATAAGATCAGGCCAAGCTGGCGAAAATAACCTAAATGTTAATATAATCGCAATGACTGCTAATGCAATGTTGGGGGATAAAGAGAAGTGTCTTGATGTTGGCATGAACGATTACCTCAGCAAGCCTATCGATCCACAACTACTTTATAATAAAATTAAACAATATTACCCATGAAACTTGTCCGATTAAAATGCTAAACTTTTGTTATTATGTCACTAATTATTAGGTCCCATATTGTTCTCTAAAAGTAATCTTCATAACCTAGTGCATAATAGTGATACAAAACATGGGCGGATTTTTGCTTTTACTATTCAAGCGCTCATCATTACCTCCCTGCTTACCTTTTCTATCGAGACATTACCTAACCTCACAGAGTCTCAATATAAACACTTACAACTGCTTGAAGTCGTTATTGTTATATTTTTTACACTTGAATATTTTTTACGAATTTATGTTGCACAGAAACGTTTCGCTTATATTTTTAGCTTTTACGGCTTTATAGATTTAATGGCTATTTTACCCTTTTACCTGGCAACAGGCCTTGATTTACGTACGGTACGCCTATTCCGTTTACTTAGATTATTACGCATTTTTAAGTTATTCAAATACAGTAAGGCACTACAACGATTTCATCGCGCATTTTTACTGGTTAAAGAGGAGATGTTGCTGTTTGGGTTTGTAGCTTTGATTATGCTCTACCTTTCAGCAGTCGGTATCTACTACTTTGAAAATGCAGTACAACCCGAACAGTTTCAATCTATCTTTCATAGCTTATGGTGGGCGTTAACTACTCTTACCACGGTGGGTTATGGTGATATGTACCCTATCACCGCCGGTGGAAAAGTATTCACCTTTTTTGTACTCATGGTGGGATTAGGCATAGTCGCCGTGCCTACGGGCCTCATCGCTACTGCACTTTCACAAACACGTAGCGAAGAGGAATAAGCTTTAATAGCAACGGACAGAGCGTTTACTACAACTCAATAACGATATCCGACTTAACCTTACTACTACAACTTAACACATAACCCTGCTCTATCTGCTCTGCGGTTAATGTCTCTTGGCTGGTACTTTCAACATCACCGGTGACTTTACATTTACAAGCGCCACACACACCGGTGCGACAAGCACCAATAATAGGCACCCCCGCTTCTTCTAAGGCATTAAGTAATGTTTTCCCTGCATTAATAGTGAAGTTTTTACCGTGCTGCGGAGCAACAACTTGGTAGTTCACAGCGTTATCGTCCTCAGTGCTCTCTGGAATAGCTTCAGGTACAAAACTTTCTTTATGAAAAAGATCCATATCAAAACCACGTAACTCAGCATATGTTTCTAGCGCTTGCATATATGCAGTTGGTCCACAGGTAAAGATGGTTTTACCTGCTACATCACTAACAAGCTCGGTGAAGTTATCAACCGTTAAACGCCCTTCAATAAATTCACTATTATCTGTTTCTTCTAAAATAAACGATAAATGGAAGTTATCATGTAAGTTATTTAATTCATTTAACTCATTAGCCATAATAATATCGGCTTCACTGCGTGCACTGTAGATAAAGTGAATATTAACTTGCATTGCTGTATCTAATAACCAGCGTGCCATCGACATACAAGGCGTAATACCACTTCCCGCACTCATCAATAAAATATCCGTTGTTACTTGGTTATTTTCGATAGTGAAGTCACCTGCGGGTGCCATTGCAGGCAGTGCGATCCCTGGTTGCAGATGATCTAACAAGTAGTTTGAAACCTTGCCACCCTCAACACGTTTAATGGTAACAGCAACAGATTCAGGCTTTGATGGCGTTGAAGAGAGTGAATAGGCACGATACTCAAGCTCACCTGCAACGTCTACCTCAAAAGTCAGAAACTGCCCTGCTTGATACTCAAACAGACCATCGTCTAATTTTTTAAACTCAAAGGTAGTGGCATCAACGGTTTCATCTATACGATTAACACAGATAAGTGGTTCAAATTGTGATTGCATAATTACTCCTAAAAAGCTGATTAAGCATGCTTAACCAGCTATCGCTATTATTTAGCTAACATCGCTTGTAAGTCTGACTCAACATCAGTAATTAACGTTAAACCAAACTGATCGTTTAATACGTTAATTAGGTTCTCCGTTAAAAATGCAGGCGCCGTTGGTCCAACACGGATATTTTTTACACCGAGTGACAATAGCGTTAAGAGAACTACAATCGCTTTCTGTTCAAACCAGCTTAATACTAAGCTTAATGGTAGGTCGTTAACACCACACTCAAACTCTTTTGCTAATGCTAAAGCTAACTGAATTGCTGAATATGAATCATTACATTGACCAACATCTAACAGGCGTGGAATGCCGTTGATATCACCAAAATTTAGTTTGTTAAATTTAAATTTACCGCAAGCTAGCGTTAAAATGACACAGTCATCAGGCACTGCTTTTGTTAGGTCAGTGTAATAACTACGCTCCGCTTTATCACCGTCACAACCACCCACTAGAAAGAAGTGTTTGATGTTACCCGCTTTCACTTGCTCAATCACAGCAGGTGCAGCATTCATTAATGCGTTACGACCAAAACCTACGGTAATTTCATGAGGGATTTCGGCATACTTGAAACCATCCTGCGCTAGAGCAGATTCAATCACTTGGCTAAAGTCATTACCTTCAATGTGCTTAACACCAGGCCAGCCAACAATGCTACGCGTAAATAAACGATCTCCGTAATCACCTACATTCGGGTCGATTAAACAGTTTGAAGTCATCACGATTGGCCCAGGGAAAGCAGAAAATTCTTTCTGTTGGTTCTGCCATGCAGTGCCGTAGTTCGCCACTAAATGTGGGTATTTTTTTAATTCAGGGTAACCGTGTGCTGGTAACATCTCACCATTGGTGTAAACGTTGATACCCGTACCTTCGGTTTGTTGCAGGATCATCTCTAAATCACACAGGTCGTGGCCTGAAACTAAAATCGCTTTACCAGCTACCGATTTCACATTCACAGTAGTAGGTGTTGGGTGACCAAATTTAGTGGTTTCACCATGATCTAACATCTCCATTACTTTGTAGTTCATCGTGCCGATAGCCATGCTTGTTTCAATCAATTTAACCAAGTCATCACTGTCACTCGCAAGCCATGCAAAAATCTGGTGAAACTGTGCATTAATCTCTTCGCTTGTTTGACCAAGAATATAAGCATGCTCCATGTAAGCAGCCGCACCTTTTAAGCCATATAAACAAAGTAAACGAAGACCCATGATATCTTCACTGACTAACTCTTTACCACGGTTAACAGCAACGCTTGTCGCTTGTTGAAGTAGCCCTTCACGGCTGTTAGCTAAAATAAATGCAGTTACTTTAGTATCATCAACTGGTTTTTGACCAGCAACTAAACAAGCGGCTTCATATTTTTCTTTAAGCAATTCTCGGTAAGTTTGTGCTTGGTAAGCGTATCCTTCAATGCGCTCTGCTTCGAAATTTACGTTTGTTAATGTGGCAAAAAAGGCTTTAGGTACAAAGGCATCTATCTCAGCATCTATAAAACCAAACTCACGCGCTTTTTCAGCGTAAAATGAAGTGCCTTGTAATGCGTAGATAAGCAGATCTTGTAGATCTGAAACTTCCTCTGTTTTACCACATAGGCCTTGAGAATAAGAACAACCATCCCCCGCTGGAGTACGAATCGTTTGCTCACATTGAATACAAAACATAATAATTTCCCTTAATTTTATTGCACAATAAACCTTACAAGAGACAAGGTTAATAAAGTGTTAACGCTAAATTTCGGGAGGAAAAATACCATAGTAAAATGGTCAACTATTGATCTAAAATAGGTTTTTAATGGTTAACAGTAAACCCGAGTAAATTAGTCAGGTAAGTGATAATTAGTTGTATTTAAGAGATGTGTTTAGCTAAATAAAACAGCTTTAACCTTATAACCAACAAGGGGTTTACTGCTGAAGTAGACACATCAGCAGTAAGTAAAATGATTATATTAGAACGGCTTCCTGGCTGTATTTACTCATCAGCTTCTGACTATCAACAATCATATTTTTACTACCGCAAAAAAAGGCAATACGCTGGTGCAACTCAGTTGGCACAACCTGCATAATACGATTAAAGCCATCATTTGCATGTCCACCAGCCTGTTCAATTAAAAAAGCCATAGGGTTACATTCGTATAACAGACGTAACTTTCCTTGAGGTGCAGACGCTGTTGCAGGGTAAATATAAATGCCACCTGTCAGTAAGTTTCGATGAAAATCAGACACCAATGAACCGATATAACGAGAGGTATAAGGCCGTTGCCCTGATTTGTCTATCTCTTGACAGAATTTAAGGTACTTTTTAACACCCATCGGAAAGGTCAGATAATTGCCTTCATTAATTGAATAGGTTCGGCCATTCTCTGGGATTTTCATGTTTTCATGCGACAGATAAAAAGTGCCTAGTGATGGGTCACAGGTAAACCCATGCACGCCATGGCCTGTGGTATACACCAACATAGTCGATGAGCCGTAAATTATATAACCGGCAGCCACTTGCTCAGTACCCGGTTGCAAGAAATCAGCTTCGGTTGCAGGGCCTCCAAGCGGACTAACACGCTTATAAATTGAAAAAATAGTACCTACCGACACATTAACATCGATATTTGAGGAGCCATCAAGGGGATCCATTAATACGATATATTTACTGTTAACACCACGCTCACTATTGATAACGATAAAATCATCTTCCTCTTCAGAGGCAATACCACACACCTCGCCGCGTGCTTCAAGCGCAGCTTTAAACGTATCGTTAGCATACAGGTCCATTTTTTGTTGCACTTCGCCTTGGATATTTTCGATACCCGTTGAGCCGATAATATCGACGAGGCCCGCTTTGTTTATTTCACGGTTAACCACTTTAGCGGCTAATTGAATAGCACCAAGTAGCTGGGTTAGCTCACCAGTAGCTTCTGGAAATTCATTTTGTTTCGCGATTATGTATTCATCAAGTGTGATCATGCTTACTCCTTTGAACGAGCATTATGGATTGTTATCAATGTTGTTGGTCAGTGGAATGAAGAAAGGTAGCCTAAGCAATACTTAGGCTTTGTATATTACGCTACGCTTGCAGGGTTACATTGTTCAACTAATTCAGTGACTTGATCTAACGAACCTAAGTCAGTGCCACTGCGACTCGCTGTTGCTGCACCACATGCAAGGCCATAGGCTAGCGCCTGTGTTAATGACTCCCCTAAACTCAAGCGCCATACAATACCTGCAACCATTGAATCACCGGCACCAATTGGATTAGCTTCTATGATATTGGGGCTAGCGAGTTTCGAAAACTGTTGCTCAGTCACTAGCAACGCCCCTTCCGATCCTAACGACACCACTAAGTTTTGCGGACCTGATTTAGCCAGTGATTGAGACCAAATACTGGCATCCTCTAACTCTCGCTCAGTCAGCCCTAATAACTCTTGTGCTTCATCAAGGTTAGGTTTCACTAGAGTTGGCTTAGCTAAGCAGCCAAGCTCAAGTGCTTTGCCACTGGAGTCCAAAATGGCAAACGCACCCGCCGCTTCGATTAACCCAATCAGTTCAGCATAGATGTTGTTATTTACACCACGTGGCAAACTGCCACCGAGTACCCACCAATCACCCGCTTTCAGGTTTGCTTTCACCGAGTCAATTAAACTTGCCAGCTCAGCAGGCGTTACTTCAGGCCCCGCTTCGTTGACTTTAATATGCTTCGCTTCACCACTGGCTACAATTGATACGTTAGTACGTGTCTCACCACTGATTTGAGTAAAATCGGTACTGATACCCGCTGCGGTTAGCTCTGCTTGTAAACGTTGACCGTTATAACCGCCCACAAAGCCCATTGCTATACTGTCGATATTGACGTTACGTAACATACGCGAAACGTTGAAACCTTTGCCCCCGCAATCAATGCGCGAGCCCTCTGCACGTGCCACACTGTCGAATTGAAACTGGCTTATTTGCAGTTCCAAATCAACAGCAGGGTTTAATGTTAATGTATATATCATGACGCTTCCTTGATGAATTGTTCAAATAACGCATGCTCAGCGGCGATGTTCCAAGTATCACCTTCACCTAATGCTTTAGCCACTTCTGGTAATTTTTCAGCAAGCTCGTCTAACCCTAATAATGGTAAATCTTCAAGTTGTGGGAAGATCAGGATTTTACCCGGGAAGCGCGCTGCAATCATCGCTTCGATACCGTCTTTAGCGACGTTCATGCCACCAATAGCTGCCACACAAATTGCTGGTGCAATGTTACCCGATACGGTGTTATCCATTACTACGGTTTGGTCTTCAATGGTGAGACCAGATGTGCCTGTGTATTGTGCATTGTTTAGGTAAACAGAGCTGAAATCAACAGGCGCTAGTGTGCCATTTGGTACACCTGCAAACAGCACTAACATGCCATCATCTTTCATAAAGGTTGCAGATTCCGCCATGATATCGGCATTTGGTACACATACAACGACGTCATCAGCGCCTTGGTTATTACTTTGCTCATTAACAAATTCAGGTAACGACACTGGGTTATTAATTGGGTTATAAGTGATTAATTCACAATTATTGCTGGCTGTTAAGCTCGCAAAACGAGATTCAATTTCCGCCAAACGCTGGTCATTGATATCCGTTACAATCACTTGGCTTGGGCCGTCTTTTAGTTCAATGGCACGCTGTACGTGCATTTGCCCCATCGGACCACCCGCACCAACAAATACTGCAAAACCATCTTTGCGTAGGTCACAACGGTTACGTGTCTCGCCGTATGAGTCCGCAATATCTTTACCGTTATTACCAATAAACGCCACGTAATCGTAATGTAAACGACCGACATCCGCATCAACTAAACCATCGACAGTTTTTTGACCCACCATATTCATGGTGCCACGACGTGCAACATGTGCTGCGATTGTGGTTAACTCCGTTGCTGAACTTGGGTCGAGTACCACGATATCGTCAAAACCGATGCCAGCTGTTAACTCTTCACTGACAGCCGCTAAGTTTTCAATTTGGATATCATCACGGATGATCACGTTTTTAGCCTGTGCTTTAACTAATGCAGTTAACTCAGCAGATACATTGGTTAATACTACGTTTTCAGGTGCTTCTAAACCTTGGCTAAATTGGTAGTCTGTTGTGTCGCCCGCTTTGCCAACAATCCACATGATACCTTGCTCTTTTGGCTGTAAGCGACGGCGTTGTGTGTAAGACGCCCAAACACAACCCCATGGTTCAAGCAGTGCAGATTCTGCAAAACCTAACTCATCGGATACTTTTAACAAACATGAGCCTGCATCGGTTTCTAATACTTCAGGACCGACCAAATGATACTGTGTTAAACCACCGGGTACTGTGTAACCGTATGCTGTGCTTTTTCCGTCTTGGTAGATATCTGGTTGTACGGCGTAACGCTCGCCCACTTTAAAATCGTTACCTAAATCATCACCCACTTGCATCACAGTAAGTGTTGCTTCGTGACCTAAACGTGTTGGCTCTTTACGTAGGTCGCGATTGTATAGTTTCGGATGGCTACTACCTTGATTGATCAGTTTTACATCAGAAAAACACAGGCCTACCGCATCAACACGTACCAATAATTGGTTTTCTGCTGGTGCTGGCACCGCAAATGATTCAGGTTGATTATCTTTACCGATGTTTTCAACGCCTGCGCCATACATGTTCCAAGTGCTTGTATTAGCTGGAATAGGTTGGCTTAAATCTTGGTATTTTTTGTATTGGTTAGTCATGTTATTTACCTTTTCAATAATGTTTAAATTTGTGTGTTTATAATTTATTTCGTTATTCGCTATACATCGCCAAAACATCTGGTAGCTATTCAGCACCTGTAAATGCTCTGGGCTAAGCAATTTATGCTGAGTTCAAGGCGAAAAAGCGCAGTTTAGTCGTCTAAATGAGCATTTTTCAACGATGAAATAAGCTTAAATGGCGATGACCTGAGTAGTTACAGCAGGTCGTCATGATTTTTATACATCTCCATTACCGCTTCAGAACTGCCCATATGCAGTGCTTTTTGTGCTTTTTTCTGTAACTTATCGAAGGACACACTGCGTAATATATTTTTTACTGCAGCGACGTTAGCTGGGCTAACTGATAGCTCATGCACACCAAGTCCGACTAATAAACAGGCGATATTTGGATCTGCAGCCATGTTGCCGCAAACACCTACCCACTTGCCGTTGGCATCAGCCGCTTTTACTGTCATCTCAATCAAACGTAATAGGCTTGGGTGGTAACTATCTGCTTCATGGCATAAGTTAGGGTTTAATCTATCCATCGCTAATGTGTATTGGGTTAAGTCATTTGACCCCACGGAGAAGAAGTCCACCTCTTTAGCAAAGCTATCTGCCGTTAATGCAGCAGAAGGCACTTCAATCATGATGCCCAGTGGTAATACAGGCGCGTTAAATTTCGCTCGAACGGCTTCTGCCATATCGCGTGCACGAGACCACTCTGACATTTTCGCTATCATCGGGAACATAATGTGCATACCACACTTGCCTGTTTGCTCATGTTGCCAAAGTGCAGTGCGGTAAATGGCTTCGAGTTGACGTTTAAACATCGCTTCATGTTCAAAGGATAAACGTACACCACGCACCCCTAAGAATGGGTTTTCTTCATGGGCCATGTTCATCCACGAAACCGGTTTATCACCACCAATATCAGCAGTACGTACAACGAGTTGCTTACCCGCTAATTCACTAGCAATGGTTTTTAACGCTTGCATCTGCTCATCAACCGACGGCTCTTCAGTGGATGCTTCAAATAGAAATTCTGTACGTAATAAACCCGCACCTTCACCACCATGCTCAAGTACACTGAATGCATCCTGTGGCTTGGCAATATTACACACCACTTCCACGCGACGACCATCTAAGGTGATGGCAGGATCATGCTGATGCAGCGCTTCCTGCACTTGCATCTCTGACCACGTTGCTAGGCGCTGAGTCGCTTGTGTTTGTGTTGTTGTATCTGGCGAAATGATCAAGGTGGCAGATTGTGGATCAACAATGACCTGTTGCTGTTCTGTAATTTCCATTAATTGCCCTTCACCAATACCAACAACCGCTGGAATGCCAAGTGCACGAGCAAGAATTGCCATGTGGCTATTTGGGCCACCTAATTCAGTTGCAATCGCTTTAATAGGTAAACCTTCCAAACCAGCCGTTTGTGAGGGTGTAAGGTCATTTGCTAATAAAATAAAATCAGTGTCTGGGTAGCTAATTTGTTTGCTCGCAGGCTGTAATATATTGACCACTCGCTCACACACATCGGCTAAATCAGCAATACGGGCACGTAAGCGTTCATCTTCAACCGACTTTAATGCTTCTATTTGCGATTCAATCGCTTGCTGCCAAGACCAAGCCGCACTATTACCTTGCTTTATAAGTGCTTGGCACTCATCGACTATAGTTTCATCGTTTAATAACTGTTTTTGTGCTTTTAGAATAGCGGCTTCAGCAGGTGCCTTGTCCAATAATTTTTGGTGCAGTTGATCTGTTTGCTCGGCAGCTTGTTGCAACGCATTTTGTAGTGCATTTAACTCAGCATCTGCATCTGTTGCTTTCTGTTTTATTGTTCTGCTGACTGCTTGTAATAGAAAGCTCTGCGCCATTGCAATACCCGGTGAAGCGGCAACACCTTTGAAAGTAAAATCACCCATTGGATCAGTTAACGCAGGCAAACCAGCAAGTGGGTTGTAGTTCGCGTTTTGATTGTCTTCTTGGTTATCTAAACCTGCATTAATAAGGCCAGCTAAAGTATCCACAGCGAGTTGTGCTTGTTCACCTTGCGCAGAAACCACAATGGCATCGCCTTGCTTTGCGCCCATGGTTAATAATGCAGCCATCGATTTGGCATTCGCGCCACATTTTCCATTGCGCAAACGAATTTCAGTGCTTTCATATAAAGCGGCTTGTTCGGCGATTAGACTCGCCGGACGAGCGTGCATGCCAGCTACATCAACGACTGCCGCTGTCGCACTGATTGAGAAATCAGCTTGTAGAGTCGATTGCTGTGCTGGCTGTGCGCCTAACGCAGTAATGATCTCATTGGCATCTCGAGTATTGGCTAAGCGATCAGATAACGCTTCATCCATCACCACTGCAGTCAGTTTTTGTAATAGATCTAAATGGTCATCTCCCGCAGCCGCAATACCAACGATTAATTTTGCTACATCACCTTGTTCATTCCAGACAATGCCTGCTGGCACTTGCACAACCACCACACCGGTTTTAATAACTAACGATTTTGCTTCATTAGTACCATGCGGGATTGAAACACCATTAATAAGGTAAGTACTGACTTTCTGCTCTCTTTGCGTTAATGCGTTTAAGTAATTACCACTGACAAACCCTAATTGGGACATACTTGCTGCAATCAACTCAAGCACTTGCCCTTTGTCTGTAAAAGTTTGTTGTAAATGAAGCTGTTGTGGCTCAACAGTCAGTGTACTTACCTCAGTAGTTACAACCGGTGTAGCCTTTTCAATGGTTAAAGCGCTCGCTTCAGTTGCAATATTTTGCTTTGGCTCATTACTGCTAAATAATTTCTTTAAAAAGGACATAGGATCCCACTTCTTTATTAGTCAAACATCAAAGTTTGAGTATTTGGAGGCTGTTAACAGGTACTGTAAATATTGTGGCGCCTGTTAACACCTGTCGACTTGTCCCACTTAATAAGTATTAAGCCAGGCTATCTACTAACTCGTCATAAAAGTTGGCATCCATAAAGTTACCAATACTTAAGTGTCTTGCTCCGGGTAACTTCT
>Ga0209395_1002854_pt1 | contig 22061 bp, 16 predicted proteins | sample GOMGulsemesocosm_3_FD_184635 | JGI IMG/M metagenome (GOLD analysis project Ga0209395, IMG submission 184635) | Methane-oxidizing microbial communities from mesocosms in the Gulf of Mexico - GOM9D Gulf of Mexico (SPAdes) (version 2) | ecosystem: Environmental > Aquatic > Marine > Cold seeps... | reverse complement strand
TGGAAATATTTTTGTTTTTGATTCAAATCAATACTAAAATTAAATTGGTTATAAAAGTAACAGCTATTTTATAAAAATAATGGCGTTAACAATCCTAATACCATGGATATTTTTAATAGTAATGATGCAATTTTGTACCCCTTAATTTTACTAGAACTAATGATTACAATAAATGAAATTACAAAAATAACTAATGAAGACAATAACAATGGCCCAAAAGTATCGGTATCAAAAGAAGTATAGTCTGACAAATTAATACCCCTTGGTTTTCTTAGTTTAAGTCCAAAATCGAACAAAGCAATAAATCGAGCATATAAAAACATTACAAGTAAGGTTAAAATCCAAAAAGTAGTAATTAATAATTTAGTCTTTTTAATACCAAATCTTATTGGGAACGTAACAGCATTTAACCTTAAATCCCCGCGTATATCTTGAATATCTTTTACTAATTCACGAATTAAATTCTGTAAAAAAGCCAAACATGATAAAAATAATATCACATAAAATAAATAAGATTTTGAAATAAGATGGTTTCCTAACTCAGTTGGAATTATAGCATCATCAATTGGTAAGTTAAACACTAAAACATAAATCGGAATAACTCCCAACAACAGCGCCACCATGACATTACCAATCAACGGTTTTCTTTTAAAATAAGTAGAATAAAACCAAAGTAGATTAATACTTAAAAACGAAACAATAGGAATCCAAACATTTTGTAAAACATAACCAATATACAATGCCAAAATAAACCCTAGTAAATTAAATGACCAATGCAACACCATAGCCCAGCGTCTTTTAATGTGTCTTCCAATAATCAATCGGTCTGGCTTATTTATTCTATCTGCTTTCACATCAAAATAATCATTTATGATATTACCTGCTGCTGCAATTAAAAGAGTTGAAATCAATAACAAATAAAATTTCGATAATTCATCTGAATAGTATGGATAAAAATAACCTGACTCAAAATAGTTAAACGGCGGTATAGTGTTATATCTTAGCAAAAACACTTCAACAACAGTCATTGTTAACCCTATCACTAGTAAATTAAGTGCTCTTATTAGTCTAAAAAAATGATAAATTGATTTCATTATTTTGTGAGGGTGTTTATAACGATTTAACTATATAAATAGTTCTTCTATTTTCTTGGTGCGCTGCTTTTTGTTCAGTTGAAGGTAATGTATTAATATATTCTTCAGTTAAGGTCACATCATTCCCCTCTTTATCTTTTATTACCGCTGGTTTTGATTCTCCAAATCCATCAGAATCTAATCGAGATTCATCTACCCCTTCACTTATTAAATAGTTCATTACTGCTTTTGCTCTATTTTTAGATAATTCTAGATTATGAGCTGCATTACCTTGGGAATCCGTATGACCTTGTAACTCAATTTTCATGTTTGGGTTATTTTTTAAATGCGCCACTAAATTATCTAATTCAACATAAGACTTTGACCTTAAGTTATACGAATCTAAATCAAAAAACACATTCTTTAATGACACTTCACGACCTAGATCATTCATAGGTATTAGAGGCACATCAATATGGTAAGGTTTATCAGAATTTTCTGGTACTGTTAAGTTGAAGTTTAAAGAGAACGGATTATACCCCTCTTTGTTAACAATTAATGCATACTCTTTATCGGTTGGTAAGGTCACAATAAACTCTCCTGATTTATAATCAGATGCAGAATGAACCATCTCAACGCCTGTTTCAATGTCTAATAAGCTAAACTCTGCACTTAATTTGGCATTCGTTTTTGAATTAAACACAACTCCTTCCAAATAAATTGTTTTGGTTGGTCTTACGTCTTTTGGTAATTCAAAACTATATAAATCTAAACTTCCAAATCCACCCGGTCTGTCTGATGCAAAAATAGCTAATTTACCATCTGCAAAAACGAGTAACGAATTCTCATCATTCTCAGTATTAATTGGATACCCTAAATTTTTTGGTATTGTCCAATCACCATTTGGTAATAATTGAGACATATACAAATCATATCCACCCAAACCTACGTGTCCATTTGAAGAAAAATATAACGTTTTTCCATCAGGATGAATGAGTACTGATGATTCTGAGAATGGTGTATTAATAGTGGATGATAATTTTTTAGCCTTACCCCAACTTCCATCTTCTTGTATTTTTGACACATAAATGTCCCCATTTCGTTTATTTCTACCCCCTGAACTTCTTACTTGTCCTCTAATAAAATACAATGTTTTTCCATCACTAGACAAAGACGGTTGCGTTTCCCAGTTTGGCGTATTCACCATTCCTGGTAAATTTATAGGATTCATCCATTTTCCACCAATTTTTTTAGTTACAAAAAAATCACAACTCCCGTACCCTCTTCTGTCACCACCGTATCTACGATTTTCATCAGCACAACCTACAAAAATTATTGTTCTACCATCAGGTGCATACGTTGGTGCACCTTCATTATGTGATGTGTTAATATTTTTTGGCATTGGCTCTCCTACTCTCCAATAATTATTATCGCCTTGACTCACAAAAAAGTCTTCTTGTGCACCTGCTCTAAGTCGAGCATTCGAAACTCTACGTGTAAACAAAAGTTGACTTTGATCTACTGTTAGTGTTGGGAAGTATTCAGGATCTGGTGTGTTAACACCACTTCCAACGTTAATTGGCTTGAATGGTACCGGGTTTTTAACTGCATATATAGCAAATTTAGCATTCTTAATAATCCAGTCTGCTTCAGCCATCATTTTAGGATTTGCCCCACGAATAGTTTTATAATGTTTAGCATGCTGTAATGCTTCTTCATATTCTGCCACTCTCATTTCAAGTTGAGCTACTTCCAAATAAACAAACCCTGTTTTTGTAAAATTAGGATTTATTGCAATTCCATCTCTATATGATTTTGAAGCTAATTTTAAATCACCCATTGAAGTTGCAAAATCAGCTTTCATTAAATAAGCGTCCATAAAAGTTGGGTCTCTTTCAATGGCCTTATCGCATAATGCTATCGCACCTTTATAATTAAAGCGTCCGTATTGGTCATATTCTCTTGATTTCTCAATCGCTTGATTAGCATATTTAATCGCTTTTTTATTCTTAGTATTCCATTGTCCAGGTTGTGCTACTGAACATGAGATGGTAAATATGATAAGTAAAAGTGTAAGTATTTTTTTCATTTGTATTGAATTTGTAATTTCTTTTTTAAGTAAAGCAAAAATTAGTCCGATAAATATAAGTTTTATTATTTGATTAGTTACATTCAATTATAGTTTTCAATTGGAAGCTTACCATTAGTGCAAATATCACACGAAAATCTATATCCATTTTTTAAATAAATAATTAATTAAATAGCCAAAACACATAAAATTCTATTAATTTCGTTTACTGAATTTAGATGACAAACAAAACATTACATATCGTTATTTTTGACGTGCCTTACCCTGCAAATTACGGTGGGATAATTGATGTGTTTTACAAGCTAAAAAGCCTGAATAAAATAGGTGTTAAATTAATTTGTCATTGCTTTTACTATGACGGACATAACACTCCAACTGATGAATTGAATACCTATTGTGAAACTGTTTATTATTACAAAAGAAAAAAACAATTCAGTAAATTACTTTTTAGTAAATTGCCTTATATTGTGAGTAGCAGATCAAACCAAGAGGTATTGAATAATTTACAAAAAGACACTTATCCTATCTTATTTGAAGGTTTACACACCTGTACTTTCTTAAATCACCCCGAATTAAAGTCTAGAAAAAAATTAGTTCGCACACATAACATTGAACATAATTACTATAACGGCTTAGCGACCATTGAACATAATTTTTTTAAGCGTTTATTTTTAAAATATGAAGCTAAACGATTACAACAATTTGAACCTAACCTTAGATTCGCTGATTATATATTATCGATTTCAAAAATGGACGTTTCATATTTTGAGCAGTATTCGAATACAATTCATGTTCCACCATTTTTTAATGAAAAGACCTTAGGTCATCATCACCAATCAGAATCCGATAAATTCTGCTTATTTCAAGGTAATTTAGGTGTAGCAGAAAATAGTCATGCCGTTAATTTTATTTTAGACAAAATTGCTCCTAAATGTGACTATCCAATTAAAATAGCTGGTAAAAATCCGCCACAACAACTAAAAAATAAAATAAACACGCTTAATAATGTTATACTAATTGAGAATCCTTCCGTAAAAGAAATGGAGCAAGAAATACAAACCGCTCATGTTAATTTATTATTCACGTTTCAGCAAACAGGTGTTAAATTAAAATTAATTAACGCCTTACAACAGGGAAAACATGTTATTATTAATTCTTTTATGAACGACTCAGATTTATTTAATGAAATGTGCTCCATTCAAGATTCACCAGAAAACATTAGAGATTCCATTACAAAATTAATGGCAATTCCATTTACTAAAGAATTAATTGATAAGCGAGAAATAAATTTTAAAACCTATTTTAACAATTCCAAAAACGCTAAGTTAATTTTAGAATTACTTTAAAATTTATTTTTAATTAACAAATAGACACTATTCTATATCTAAGTAAAAATATTTTACACCATTTCCCCTTATAAAATCACACCCAGATTACATTACAACTCGTTCTAAAAATAATGTTTATTTTATATTTTGTTATTTAAGCAACCCATCCAAATTTCAAACGTATGTTTCATAGTTGAATTTCAGCTATGTAAATTTTAGTCTTTAAAAATGAATAATAGAAGACTGATTATGTATCAAAAAAACTTATGAAAAATATTTTACTTATTACCTTATTACTATCCACATTAAGCTTAAATGCTCAAATCTCTACTGATGAAATTGACTTATATTATTCGTTTCAACAAGTTGAAATAATTCAAGTTAGAGCAGCTAACGGTACAGCATGTACAGCTGAAGTTATTGATGAATGTGGACAAGATTTTATTACTAGTAATTATGGAGAAAGTAGTGCTGGAAACGCACAAGGTTGGTATGCTGAAACGGGAAATGGAGCTAACGCGCAAACGGTTTGGTTTTATAATGATTTAGATAATAATAATAATACTTTTTTTTCACCAGGTGGCCAATACTCTGTAAACTTAGGCAATAATGGTAATCCAAACTGGCAAACATATTCTGGTGATGTTGGGTATTCTGTTGAAAATGATATATTTTATACATTTTGTCCTACAGCATTAGGAAGCTGGAATATATCAATAGCTCCATCTAACTGTGCAACTGCTGCTGGTGTTCCCACGACTCTTAATGGATTTCAGTATGCTGTATTTGAAGGAGCGGACTGTAGTAATTTTGGCAGCGGTCTGTTAGCTGGTGGTGGTCAAGGACAAGATTGGCTAACAACGCAAGTTGTACCAATAAATGTTACGAGTCTTACAAACTGTATTTTTATTGAAATTGATGGTTATGCTGGTACACAATGTGATTTTGCTGTTTCTTTATCGCCACCTCCTGGTGGTTGTCTATTACCAATAGAATTAACAAGTTTTAATGTGAAAAATAAAAATCAAACTAATACTTTAGAATGGATAACCACTTCAGAATCAAATAATGATTATTTTACTATCGAGAGAAGTGAAGATGGTATTACTTTTGAAGAAATAGGACGAATTAGTGGGTCAGGAAATTCTTCAGAAAGGTTGTCTTATCAATTTGACGATTACAGGTATTCTGAAGGAATAAATTACTATAGACTTAAACAAACTGATTATAATGGAAATTATGAGTATTCTGATTTATTTACTATAGACAACTCATTAAATAGTCCAGCCAAATTATTGACAACAATCAACCTAATGGGACAAGAAGTCGATAATAACTATATAGGTGTTAGAGTACTAATTTATAGTGATGGAACAAGAGTTAAGAAAATTGGTAAATAAAATTTACTTATCAACTGATTTACTTGCCAAGACCAAGATAAAATTATCTACTATAATTTGTTGAATTACTTTGAATTTAATCTTTAATAAATTTTATTTTTGAAGTTTCTTTTTCATTTTCTAAAGCAATAAAGTACATCCCTTTTGGTAATCTATTTGTTTGTAATTCTAATTTATTATCTCCTTTTTCAACACTATGTTTAACATCTAACACTTTGCTACCAGCAATATCATAAATAGATACACTTACATTACCTTCTATAGTAGAGTTGAATGTAATAAAACTGTTATTTTTTACTGGGTTAGGATATATATCTAAATCAGCAAAAGATGATTTAATTTCTACTGATATGATATTTGAGTATTTTTCAGTGCCATCAAAATCTGTTTGTTTTAAACGGTAATATGACATTCCACTTATTGGAGCCACATCTTTAAACTTATAATCTATATCCATGGATGAGTTTCCTGCACCATCCATAGTCCCGATAGCTTCAAACTCAATTCCAGTAGGAGATCGTTCTATTGTAAAAAAATCATTTTCTCTTTCACTTTTGGTTTTCCAATCTAATTCCACTATTGAATTATCAACAGTTTTAGCTCTAAAATCAGTTAGTTCAACAGGTAACACAATTGCACCGACAAAAAATGGACAATGCTGAGAATGCGTGCAATGGCTAGGAACATCAAAAGTATAGCAAAACACGTAATCATTACCAACTACAACAGGTGTAAAAGTTAAGCCAGCAATTGTTCCAGTTTGCACTGCAGCACCACAAGCAATATCAAACAACTCCCAAGTTAAACCAACTGTATTTCCTATCCCACAATTAGAAGTAATAATCACATTAAAATCCACTGTTGTGTTTGTCGCTTGAAAATCAAAACAAAACGTATTTGTAGAACTAGCAGCTAATTCTGGTATAAAAGGAATGGTAGTACATCCTGCCACAACTTCAGCCACAGTTGGATTAGTAGAGAAACCTTGCGCTGTACCACAAGGGGCAGCACATGTTGCACAAGGAAAAGCACAAGGTGGCGCTGGACCACTACATAAGTTAAACCCACAAGGATCTAACGTTTCCCAAGTAATAGTAGTTCCATCTATATCACATAACCCATAAATATAAGCATAACCTGTAGCAGTTGACATGATATAACAACCTAAACCGGAAGCACTTGTCCAGTTCGTTTCTAGGGTTCCTGTCGACCCTGCACCACTAGAAGCATAAATTCTCAACCCTGCTGCATGGCCTCCACCGTTATAAGGAGGGTTACATGCTCCACCTGGATTACAACTTGAACCTCCACCAGAAGCAATAGTATTCACAGTTATGCATATTTCTATTGTACCTGCAGTTCCATCACCAATTTGAATCGGGTTACAATCTCCAGAGCCAAACGTATAACTACCACTACATGTTGCTTGTGACTTTGCATTAAATGCAAAAGACAATGTAATTAAAACTGAAAGTATAAATTTATTCATAGGTTACTTATTAAATTTTAAAACTAAAATTTCGATATCGTTATTAACTACCCACAAATAATCTTCCAATCGTCTGTGGTAATTAACCATTTTTAAAACCTCTTCTGAAATTGCTAATCCGCTCGTGTTTTTTTCAATTTGATAAGAATCAATTGCCGGAAGTTGTTTTGCGTAAGAAAGCCTAGCTGAAGTTGAAGGTAGCTGAGGAGTTAATTCATTTTGAGAAGAAACACTAGTCTCTGTTGATTGAGAGAAACCAGTAACAGCTGTTAAAAGACTAACTGTAAATAATATAATTTTCATCATAATAGCTTGTATATAATCACTTTACATTTATTACTTAAGATACAACAAATATTCCACTTGCAAAATTATTTCTATAAAATATTGAAAATCAATACTTAAAGTGTAATAATTTTACATTAAAATATTTCACTCTTAGAATTAGTTAATCTTAGCTAAAAAATAAGTTTTCATTTCTTTGAAGGTATAATTCACAATTGTTTATACATATTTGAACATCCGATACATAATACTCCTACAACTCAAGAATTCATATAAATTGAGTAGTTTTGTAGATAGAAATTACCTTATGAAAAAGCTTCTATTTATTGTAACAATATCCCTATCAATCACTTTATTTGCCCAAGACCAAGTAAAAATCATGTATTATAACTTATTAAACTACCCTGGTTCAAGTCCGTTAAGGCATGATACATTGCGTAAAATTGTACACTTTGTAAAACCAGATTTATTTTTAGTTAATGAATTACAATCCAACCATGGCGCCAACTTAATATTAGCTAATAGCTTGAATCAATTCGAAACAAATTATTATCAAAAGGCTGCTTTCATTGACGGTCCAGATACTGACAATATGTTATTTTATAATTCAACTAAATTTGGGTTAATTGGCCAAAAGAAAATAGCAACGGTACTAAGAGATATAAATGAATACGTATTATATTATAAAGACCCAACCATCAATGCTTTGTCTGACACTATTTACTTTTACATGTATTCATTGCATTTAAAAGCTGGGAATTCAGATAAAACACAACGAAATATTGAATGTACTACTTTGAGAAATTATTTAAATACTAAATCTAACATTGAAAATGTGTTTGTTGGTGGAGATTTAAACTTTTACACTTCTGCTGAACCTGGATTTTCAACACTAAAAACCTCTTCAACATTACCATTAATTGATCCTATTTATGCTAATGGAAGTTGGCATAATAATAGTTCTTTCGCTTATTTACATACTCAAAGTACAAGAACGTCAAACTTAGGAGATGGTGCATGGGGTGGCATGGATGATCGATTTGATTTTATATTTTCCACTAATGACATAATGACTGGCTCAAAAGGCGTTAAATACGTAACGAATTCATACCATGCTTTAGGTCAAGACGGTTTACGTTTTAACGAATTCCATTTCAGAATTAACTACAAACCGAATTGACATCACCTATCAATCAAAATTTAATAGATTTAAGTTAAATCAAAAAATTGATAACGCTCAATTTACCTTATATACAATACAGGGAAAAAAAGTAATGACTATTACCATGAACAACACAAAATTCATTAAAAATGATTTGCTTGATACTGGGATATACATTTGGAGAATTGAAAGCAATGAAACTGTGTTTTCTGATAAGGTCATAGTCAACTAAACAAAAGGAGAAGCTACAGTTTTGTAACTTCTCCTTTATATTTTAAAACTAAATGTGTTTTTAAGCTTCTAACGCTTGTTTAATATCTGCAATGATATCGGCTGAGTTTTCCACTCCAACTGAAATTCTAACTAACTGCTCTGTTACTCCATGATGATTTCTTTCATCAGGATCAACACCGGCATGCGTCATTGAAGCTGGATGCTCTGCTAAAGATTCAGTCCCCCCTAAACTAACCGCTAATTTTATTAATTTCATATTATTTAAGAAGGTAAACGCTTCTTTTTCCCCGCCTTTAATTTCAAAGGCAACAACAGCTCCAGTTCCTTTACATTGTTTATCAAAAATAGCTTGTTGCTTTGGATTATCTCCTAACATTCCCAAATAATGAATTTTTTCAACCTTTTCATGGTTTACAACAAATTCTGCAACTGCTTTTGCATTTGATTCTTGCTTATCCATTCGTAATTTTAAAGTTTCTAAACTTCTCATTAACAACCAAGCTGTATTAGGACTGGTTTGATTACCAAGGAATGTACGCATCACTTTAACTCTACCCATCAGTTCAGCAGAACCTAAAACAGCGCCTGCAATTAAATCAGAATGCCCTCCAATAAATTTTGTAGCTGAATAAATTAATAAATCAGCTCCATGCTCCAATGGATTTTGCCAGATTGGTCCTAAGAAAGTATTATCAACTGTTAGCACCACTTGTTTATCATCAGTAGATAAGGATTTACAAATCTCACTGCACATTTCAATATCAATTAAAGCGTTTGTTGGATTAGCCGGTGTTTCCATATATATCATGGCTAACTTATCTTTCAAACCAGATGCTTCTAATTTTTTTTCAATATCTTCTTTAGAATCTACTGCACTAAATGGTAAAATATGAATACCGTATTTTACCAGAACATGCTGAATAAAGTGAGAAGTTCCACCATAAGTAGGATTAGAATACATTAATAAATCGCCAGGTGCTAAAAACTCCATTAGGATAGTTGAAATAGCCGCCATCCCGGACTCAAAAACAGCACAATCATCTGCATTATCCCATAATGTTAAACGATTTTCTAAAATTTCTAAGTTTGGATTATTCAATCTTGAATAGATTAACCCCATTTCTTCACCTATCTCAGGGTCTCTCAATCCATAGGCTAATTCAAAATAAGCTTTTCCTTGTTCAGCATTCTTAAATACATAAGTTGATGTTTGAAAAATTGGGCATTTTACAGCACCTTCTGATAACTCTGGTTTATAACCATAAGACATCATTAAACTTTCGGGATTTAATGTTTTATCGTCCATAATATAAATAGTATTTAAATTTTAGTGATTAATCTTGAATCAAAGGTAAGTTAAGTTAGACTAATTTACTACAAAATAAATAAAACCCAGAATTATTCACTAATATAATTCGTAGTTCGAGAATAAAATGATATTTTTGTTATAAATATAATCCATTTTTAGAAAAACATACTATGTTAAAAATTGACAATACGGACAAACAGATATTAGAGATACTACAATTGAATTCGAATCAGAGTATAAAACAAATCGCCGCACAATTAAATTTAACGAATACACCTGTACATGAGCGTATTAAGAAATTAGAAAAATCTGGTATAATAGAAAGCTACACAGCAAATATTGATGCTAAAAAAATTGGTAAAGATTTATTAGTGTATACAAACGTTACTTTAAAAGAACACGCCAAAGAATTCATATTAAATTTTGAAACAAAAATACAAGCGACTAAATCGGTAATTGAATGTCATCATGTTTCTGGTGAGCATGACTATATACTAAAGGTGCTCGTAAAAAACATGGATGATTACCGTGACTTTTTAACTAATCAACTTGCCAAAATAGCCAATATAGGAAATGTTCATTCCTCATTTGTGGTAGGAGAAGTTAAGAAAAGTGCTGTTATTTATGTTTAAATCAAACTACCTCATATCTTTTTCCAGCCAAAGCCCTAATAGCGCCTTTCATTTCGAGATTGAATAAATTGACAGACATAACTGAAATAGACATGTTTGCTAGATTGGTTAACGGATCAACATGCAATGCGCCTTTGTTTTTTAGAATATCTATGACCTTATTTTCTTCTTCTGACAACTCTAAAAACAAATTAGTTTGAAATACATTTTGTTTCAATGGCGTTTCCCAACCTAAAATATCGATCATATCTTGAGCAGAAGTCAAGAGATGTGCTCGATTCTTTTGAATCAACATATTACACCCTTTAGAAAACTCTCTAGTTATATCACCTGGAAATGCGAACACATCTCTATTATAATCATTGGCTAAACCAGCCGTAATTAACGAACCACCTTTTTGAGCAGATTCAACTACAACTGTAGTGTCACAAATACCTGCTACAATCCTATTACGTTTTACAAAAAAGGAAGCATCACCAGCTGTTTCCGACAAAAATTCGGTCACCCACCCACCTTTTTCTAACATTTCATTAGCAATTGGTCTATGTGGTGCAGGATAAATAGAATCTAGCCCCCTTGCAAATACACCAATTGTGGGTATATCATTATTCAATGCAGCTTTGTGGGCTTCAATATCAATACCATAAGCCAAACCACTAACAATATTAACATTATGTTCTTTTAAATCCCTTATGAATTGTTGGGTTAATGATTTACCATAATTTGTCGCTTTTCTCGTGCCTACAATTGCTATATTTTTTCTCGAAAAATCAATATTACCTTTTGAAAACAAAATAATAGGTGAATCAATTGCCTCTCTTAACTTATTAGGATAGTCAGCATCCTTATAAAACAAACAATCTATATTATTCCTTTCCATGAACTTTAATTCCCTCTCAGCTCTTTCTAAAAGACTTTTGGGTTTAAAATCATTTAGAAAGTAAGAACCTATACCATCAATCTTACTTAACGTAGTATTTTTCTCTCTAAATACTTGTTCCGCAGAACCAATATGAGAAATTAATGTTTTAGCCTTTATAGGACCAATTTTAGGAACTAAGCTTAATGCTATTTGATAGAGTTTATTTTGCACATCACTAAAGTAATCAAAAAAAGAAAACCTCTCTCCAAAAGGAAAGAGGTTTTTGTACCTGAGGTCGGGATCGAACCGACACGTCTTGCGACACACGAGTTTGAGTCGTGCGCGTCTACCAATTCCGCCACTCAGGCAAAATTTCTAGTACATCAATTGCTTTTTTGAAGCTTTAGTCCATTTTGCGTCATACTTGCTGTCAGCAAAATAAATTAACAAATCAGCATCATATTTACTGTCAACAAAATATACTTTTTTATCAGCATCATACTTACTATCAACAAAAAACCATAAGCCTTTGTTACCATCCGCATCATACTTTGAGCTACATTTATAAACAATTAAATCAGCATCATACTTACTATCACAAACAAAAATTTTAACATCAGCATCATATTTACTATCTACAGAAAAAACTTTCTGTGCATTTGAGTTTAATGAAAACCCAAATCCTAAAAGAAAAATAAAGATGAATTTGATCATGATTGATTATTTTAATGATTACAAAATTAATTAAATATTTCTATTGGTTCACTATTTTAGATTGAATTTCTAAAAAATCTTCCTTAGTCAATGACAACTTTGGATTATTAAACATCATATCTTCCATTTTATTAATAGGGATAAGGTGTATGTGAGCATGGGGAACTTCTAATCCAATGACAGACATACCCACCCTATTACAATCAAAAGAAGCGTTAATAGCTTTTGCTACTTTCTTAGCAAATAACATCAACCCCGTCAACTCGTCATCCTTTACATCAAATATAAAATCAGTTTCATTTTTAGGAATTACTAATGTATGTCCTTTTTGTAAGGGAGACACATCCAAAAAAGCTAAATAATTGTCATCTTCCGCCACAATATAAGCAGGAATTTCTCTATTGATGATTTTAGTGAAAATAGTCGACATTACCTTGAAATATTAATAATTTCGAATTCCATTTTACCATTTGGTGCTTGAATAGTTGCAATATCACCAACGCTTTTACCTAGTAGTGCTTCACCATAAGGTGAATCCATAGATAATTTTTTGGCTTTTAAATCCGCTTCATTTGGTGCAACTAACTGATATTCTACCTCAAAATTATTCGCCAAATTTTTAATCTTAACTTTTGATAAAATCAATACTTTAGATGTATCCACTTTAGAATCATCCATCAACCTAGCATTTGAAATAATAATAGACAATTTGGCTATTCTAGTTTCAAGTAACCCTTGTTCTTCTTTAGCTGCATGATATTCCGCGTTTTCAGACAAATCACCTTTATCTCTTGCATCCGCAATTTGTTGAATTATAAACGGTCTTTCGACCATTTCTAGCTGTTTGTATTCATCTTTAAGTTTTTGTAAACCTTCTTCAGAATAATAACTTATTTTAGACATAATGTGTATAAATTAAAAATAGCAAAAGAGCTCAATGAGCTCTTTTGCTAAACAAATATAATGATTTTTTTATATTAAAATCTTATTTTAAATTTATTGTTAATCCAATTGTATGGATTCCATTAAATGGTTTTGCATTTCTATATGTATACTGAATACCAAGTAAGTTCTTATTTTCACCAACTTTAGCGTCAACAGCTAAACCAGCAGTTAAACCACTTAAAGCAGTTAATCTAGAACCATATGCTAGTTCAGAAGAGAAAATACCCTCTTCATACACATACCCAGCCATCAAGTGAAAAGATGCTTTTTCAATTTCCATTGCATAATCAGCTCCAATTCTGTATTGGTCATTAGAAAATGAATTTGCGCTAAACCCTAGAGCCATAGTCAACATATTCGTTTCATTAATATGAAAATCATAAGATCCACCAATAGACAATAAAGAAGGCATTTCAAATTCTGCAGATCTTTGTTGCAACGTAGCCGTTTGACCAGTTTCAGGATAAAGAATTGACATAGATAAACCATCTCCACTCATACTCATAGTTGGCCCAACATTTTTCAATGTAATACCAAACTTGATTTGATCTTTTTCACCAGATACATATCTAATTCCAGCATCAAAAGCAAAACCAGTACCACCAACATTGGCGATAGACTCATTAATGATTTTAAAATTAATTCCACCATAGATAGAATTCGAAAATTCATGTGCAAAACCAACATTTATTACAGTATTAGTAGGCGTAAAAGTACCAACACCACCTTCAGGTAAATCAACTGTAGTAATATCAATATCACCAAAACTCATTGACATCACAGAAACCGCTAATACAGTACTTTCTGAAATACGTTGAGCAATACCAGCAGCATTAATGTTAATTCCAGTACCACCTAACCAAGATGTTCTATCAAAGGCAATCTCTGTTTTTTCCGTAAACGCCAGACCAGCAATATTCGTAAACGTAGCACCTAAACCAATTCCATTTGCAATTCCAGCATCTGCAAATGCAGAACCTCTTGCCCATGGATTAATTAATAATTCAGTTGCTCCGGCAGAACCAACTCTGTCTTCATTACCAGCATACGCACCAAAAGATAAACCTAATGTCACTGCTGCGATAAATGTTTTACTTAAAATATTATTTATTTTCATAATTGTAAATTCTTAATTAATATTTTTTGAATATTATAAGTTATCTAAATCTGGAGCTCTTAATGCACCAAACCATTTAATTACCTTTTCTCCAACACCTTCAACATCCACATGAATAATGTACATACCACCAGCGATAGGAATACCTCTATGATTTTTTAAATCCCAATCTAAAGAAGTTAAAACATCATCTTTAGCATATTGTCTAATTAAAGCACCTTGCATATTGTAAATAGTAACATTACAAATTTCAGGTAAGTTAGTAATTTTAACTCTTGTATCTAATTTTCCAGATTCATAACTATTGTAAGCATAGTAAGGATTAGGTACAATATTAATTAAATCTAAAGACGAAATTGCTTGTTCATTTATACTTGTTTGAACACCATCATTTTTATCGATTTTAAATTTGTATAATGGACGACCATTATTAGAACCAGGGTTTTCAGTATTTTCAGCATAAGGCTTATTTACTCTCATTTTAATTCTAGCCTCAGTTTCTAATAGATTATGATTCTCAGCCAACATAGGTTCTAAAACCCACTGACAAGAGCTAAATACATCTCTGTAATCATTCTGTAATCCACTTCCGCTGATTTTTGAGAATATGTAGTTTCCTTCATCATAAACTGGCATGTCTCCATTTGTACCAAACACATACACATAATGCATACCACCAAATATTGGATTACCAACATTATCAGTAGATTTAGAAGTTGGATTCCATATCATATCATCACCATTTTCTCCAGAAAGCCAAGAGTTTTCAGAAAACGCCATATTTAATCTTTCTCCAGTTGTAACATCAATTGCATAACCTGGGAACCAACCTCTACCTTTTTCAGAAGCATGAGCATTACCCTCTTTATCCACTGAAGGTGATTCTCTTAATTCCATCACATCAGCATTACCAACAGTTTGATTTTGATTATCGTTAATTTCAAACACAACACATTTTGTCCAATTCTCTTTAACATCAGTAAATACAATATCTACATCATTTAAGTTCATAACAGTTGAATACGTTTTTTGAATGTCTTCCACTTTGAATCTACCATTATTTGGAAAGATGTCATCAATAGAAGATGCAGGAGACCCTAAAGGCATAGCATACGTTTGGTATCCACATAATTTAAATGGAGCAATACCACCATTTAATATTCCTTCAAACAATTGATCTGGATCCATATTTTTTGATTCATTAGAATTATCATTTCCATAATCATCATAATAACAATCATTTCTAAACCATAATTGCTCATCACATGTAGGAGCATCACCCCATGAACCACTAGTTAAAACTCTAGATCTAGACTCCGTACCCGATCTAATCCAGTTTGTCGGAAATGCTTGATCCGTATCAAATACAGCAGTTAACCATATTTTTGAAGAATCCTTAAATTCTAATGTTCCATCAATAGGTGTAGTTTTATATGTACCAGGGGCAGCAAACTCATCTTTTGCATCATAATAAATTTGTTTAATATTAAGTGAAATTCCCCATTCAGGAATAATTTGTTCATTAGATGTACCAATTGAATAATCAGCAACAACACTTTCTGACACACCACCAAACGTTCTAGTTATAGTCCATTTCTCATCATGTTGAAGACCAACAAGAGAATCTTCAGCATCACTTGCAAATGCAACTGTATATTCACCCTCTCTAACATTTAAAGGGTCTACAACTTTAATATCAATTGGTCCTTGTCCATATTCATAAATAGGATCTTCAATAGAATTATTTTTCAAAATCTCAGTTTCAGATGCAGTATTTAAATTTACAAATCTTCCACCATTTCCTAATCCATCTACTTGTGTAATCTGTGGAGACCAACCATAATGAGTCCCTATAACAGTACCACTACCTTCTGGTGTAACGTTATGAGGAATCCCAAGAACAGATTTAATAGAACTTCCATTTCCAGATTGACGAGAAACTAAATAAGGTTTTTTCTGACCATCTAAGTTTGCTGCAATTCCAGGTACATATTCCTTAAACTCATTAAACCCATAAGCCACAGCAATATAATAGTATTTCTTATGATTAACTAAGGCTCTAGAACCAGTTGCAAACAAATCTTCCGTTATGTGAAACGAATGTCTTAATCCTTCATCAGCTCCATCTACCATAACAGCACCATTCTCTAACTGAGTAGCCTCATTAAATTCATAATTCACTAATCTAGATACACCATCTTCTAAATCACACTGACCAACTAACCTAGCTTTACTGTTATCAGTTATGTCAGAAATAGAAGCTATATCATCAATCATTTGAAAAATTTGATACCCTTGAAATCTATAACTTTGATCATAAGGATTACCTAAATCATCTGTTGCAGGAATATTAACTTCATCCAAAGCAGAAAATTCTTCAATATTGTCTACTCCAGCAGGGCTTGCTAAAAATAATACTAATTCATTTTCCAATTCTTGAATTGTTAATGTAGGTGCCAAAGGTGGTTCAATAATCTTAAAACAAGCATCAAATAAAGATTGCGCTTTAGTATCTGCTCTTTTCATTGCTCTTACAGAAGCTAACACATCACCATCAAACGATCTACCATATACTACACCAACTGTTAAGTTATTCACGGCACCAGGTTTTAATGTAAACGGACCTGCCGACTGAACAAAACGTCTATCACCAACAGGGTTGTTTTCAGTAACTTCACTCCAATCAGCAACTTCTGTCCCACCTGTACTCCAAAATAAAGGATCAGAATCACCAGGGAACATGTAATTTGCATCAATTGCACCGTTAATACCACTACCACCATAAGTAGTTTGTAATCCTGAAGTACCCCAGAATCCTTCCATAAATCCATAATACTGAGCAGCCGAATTAGGATCAGTTTGAGGAGTAACACCACCACCAGTGTAGTAAGTAAACCTTCTCATTCCCATTCTTTCATTATCTATAACATCATCACCATAACCAAGACCAAGACCTTCATACGGCACACCTTTATTTGCGATCGCATCAGCAACAACCGTTGTTAACGGATTATCAATTCCATCAATATCTTGGTAAGGACCTTCAAAGAAATCAATACCAACTGCTGGAGGATTTAAACCCCAAGTAACACCACCAGATCCATCATCATTTGCATCACCGTTATAAGCATATCCTAAACCTCTAGACACATCACAACCAACATAATCATCAGAAGAACCTCCGATATCTGGATCAACATACTGAGAAAAATAAGTATTATATAATGTTTGCGTACCTCTATTAATTAATTCATAGTTGTAAAACGTCATATCATTAATAGCATCATTCGTAGCAAATGTAAATGCCTGTGCTCTAATTTCCATACCAATTGGATCACCACCAGTTTCTGTATGAATATTACCTTTATCGTTAAATACCCACCAATTCGTTTCATCACCAAATAAAGTTACACGTCTGTCATTCTCACAGTCAATATCTTTATTGATATCATACCAAGGGTAATCTCCATCAATAATCGGTCTATATTCACCGTTTGCACCTTCAGGTCCATTAGGATTGTCATAGAACGGAGCCAAGTAAAAATCTTGTCCTAAAGCAGGATCTCCATGAGCTGGCCAATCAATTATTCTTTGTTTAACTTCCTCATCAAACTCAGGAACATCTTCACAATCCTCAGCAGGAGTTTCAGGATCAAAATTACATTTCCACCACGTTATAAATTGAGTAATTTCAGTTTTTCTAATCGTAAATACCTTATCATATTCTGAACATTGTTCAGGAATAATTTCAGCATCACCATACGCTCTAATTACATCCACATCAGCTGTAACTGGTTGAGCCAACATATTTGCATCAAAGTTACCAGAGTTTCCATTATTAGTAGATAAAGGACCTGTCCAGAAATCTCTTCCAGAACCAAACTTTTGCGCTGCCAATTTCAATTGTCCATTAATATCTTCTCCACCCATCCAAAGTGCACCAGCATATATAACAGCCACATCTTGATTTCCTGGCACTTTATAATCAGAAGCTCCAGTAGATCTATTCTGCCACATTAAACCACCCGTTTCAATTCGAGCCTTAACGTTGTTAAAATTTAAATAAATAAAATCTGTTGGATTAGAACATCCCGCAGCTCTTGTATCGTCTTGGTTATTTCCGTCACCATGCGTAATCATACCATTAGAATTATTATCCCAATTGTACGATAAACCACTGAAGGTAAACCCTAATAAAATAACACTTAAAATTAATTTTCTATTCATAATATTAATTTTTTCAGTTGTAAATACTGTTTAATTTAATTTTTTATTCAATTTCTAATTAAAAATCGAATTTAACACCTAATCTAATCGTTCTTGGAATACCAAAGTTATATGGATTATTTACTTTTAATCCATAATAATTAGCATAAGAATCAGGACTCAGTGTGTTCTCCATAGCTGTCTCCCCTAAAGTAGATAATAAGAAACCATCATCTCCTGGATTACCAGTTGCTCTATACACATTTAATGTATTAATAATGTTAAACAGATTAGATACTCTTACATATACATTTAAATATGCCACTTTCTTCTTATCATCTGTTTTACCAAATTCTAAATCAAAGCTTCTATCTAATTGAGCATCCACTCTGAAACTCCAATCTTTTCTAGATCCATTTAAAGTTCCTTCAAGACCTGTAGATTGAGGACTTAAAAGTGCAGCAGCTGAAATATCCTTTTGTCTAGAGTATGGTGTTCCTGAACCAATGTTAGATGTAATATTTAATCCAGTATTTTCAAACACTCCAAACTCACCAATTTTCAATCCGTTGTAATCTTTTCCACCACCGTATCTATAATCAACTACAAAACTAAATGCATGTCTTTGGTCATATGTGTAAGGGAAGATATTTCTTAAATTAGGCTGACCAGCATTAATTAAACTTTGTGCTGTTGTTGCGTCAGATCCAGTACCATTTGCAAATTGTAACGTATAAGCCGCTGTCATTCTTAAATTACCAGTCCTTCTCATATCATAAGAAACAGTACCACCTTTAACGGTACCAAAATCTATATTACCATAAGTCTTATAAGTATTAGGATATGCTTCAGCTACATTAATTAACTGTACATTATCTCTTTGTTCTTTGTAGAATACAGAAATTTTAACAGAAGATGTTTTACTTAACACTTGTTGAAATCCAATTTCATAATCAATTGTTTTTTCCGGCTTAAGATTTGAATTATTCATTATAATATTTCTACTTTCCATGAATTGGTAATCCGTAGGGTCAAAAATATTTCCTGAAGTAGGTCTTTTCGTTAAGATATCATAATGTGCAAAGAACGAAGCTTCATCAGAAATAGGGAATGAAAACGCGATTCTTGGCATTAAATTAATTTGCGCCGTATAATCTTCAAAGGCTTTTTCATTAACCGTTGTGATTGTAGCATCCTTTAACCAAGGTGCAATCCCTTTAGACCCTCTTACTACAGAAGGATCACTAACTTCAACCCCTTCAGAATCATACCAAATGTCACCGTTTCTATATCCTGTAATTTCATTAATATTGTCTTTATCATTAACGTAAACCACATAATCATCACCAATATTTTCAGGATGAACAATTGCATTACCGTTGTCAAATTTAGATACATCAGAAGCTGTTTTAGCTTCATACACTAAATACTTATCTTTTAATACTGGTTGATTAGCATCAAACACATCTAAACGTAACCCAACATTGAAAATAATATCATCAAAAGCAAATTTATCCATTACATAACCTGAAATATATACAGGTTGAAATGCACCAACGTGTCTTTTAAAGTTACCGTTATCATCATAATCATTAAAATACTTTTGAATATCAGTATTACCACTTACTTTATTACCAGTATGATCATACCCTCTCCATGCTGCATAACTACCTCCTGAATTCAACAATTCATCTGGACTAAACATAGATAATTCGAAAAAATCTGGATCCAAATTATCAATATCAATAAATTCAGTTCCATCAATAAATGCATCTAATTCAGCTCCTACATAATTTCTCGACTCACCAATTTTCTTTCTTACACTATAATCAAAAAAGTATTGTGCATCATCATTCAACTGACCACCATACGCACCTTCAGCAGCGTTCAATCTACTATAGGTAGCTCTTGGCCAAGTTCCATCAAAATCATAAGTTACTTTAGATTTATCTAACTCAGCAATGTGATTATTCATATACTGACGAGATATACTCCAAATTCCGATAGGTCCGTTTTGAGAACCTGTATAACCATTGTTTCCACCATTCTCATACCTTCTATCCCATCTTTGTTCGTATTCAAAACCAACAGAAATAGCGTGATCAGATAAATTAACCGTTCCTGAACCAGTAATTCTTAATTGATCATTTTGAGATACGAAATAAGCATTTGATGCTGCTCCCATATTACTCCAAATACCATAAACATTACTCGGACTATCACCATTTCTTAAACCACCACCTTGCTGTATTTGTAATAAATTTTCATAATTATCCTCTACTTGACCATCATAAATATTAAAATACTGAGATGTTTGAGCAGCTAAAGGTTGATTATCTTCAGAAGGCGTAAATTCAACTAAAATATCTTTAAACCCATTATGAATTAAACTATCTCCCGACATTGGACCAGCATTTCCTTCATACGTAGCCTCACGTGTTGTTTTAAATTTCCCTACATAACCATAATTAAAGATTCTATCTTCATGTCTAGCATCTTGTCTATTTCTATGAGATTGAGAATAATCAACCATTAATGTATAATAAGCCGATTTTATTTTTGAAGTAGATCCTTCCACATTATTTTGGAATCTTTGTGTAAACTTACCATAAACTCTCCAATCATAATTAGTTGATTCACCGAAATTACTAAAATTCATTAATGAATTACTATATGAATAGTTACTACCTGTATTGTAATTAAATGACCCACCAAATGTTAAATTAATATTTGGCCCAGCATTTACATCAATTTTACCTGCAGCAGATAACGTTTTTCTTCTTGCATTCATCCTCCATTTAACTTGTTCAAAATCATCACTCGTTAAAAAGCTCGAATTGTAAAAAGAACCAGCCCCATTTCCAGTTGGTCTTAATGGACCAATTCCAGTTGAATCATTTAACAATGCATCTCTTGTATCTTTTTTAATTCTGTATGCTCCACCATTTGCTAATGGTCTATTATCTAAAACATCAGTAAAATTGGCAGATAAGAAAAACCCTAAAAGTGGTCTATCAGATTTTTTCCCAGTAGAATCTTTTTTCATTAATAAAGGACCGGAAAGCATACCTTCCAAAAGATTGTATGCATAATTATCTAACCCAAATACTTTTCCATCATATCCAACTGGATCATCACCTTTAGAATAAAACCCAGAAGTCACACCTTCAAAAGAACCAAAATACTTTGCTGACGGCCCTCTTGTTGTAATAGAAA
>Ga0209395_1002853_pt1 | contig 22067 bp, 14 predicted proteins | sample GOMGulsemesocosm_3_FD_184635 | JGI IMG/M metagenome (GOLD analysis project Ga0209395, IMG submission 184635) | Methane-oxidizing microbial communities from mesocosms in the Gulf of Mexico - GOM9D Gulf of Mexico (SPAdes) (version 2) | ecosystem: Environmental > Aquatic > Marine > Cold seeps... | reverse complement strand
TGCAAATTATTTCTCATAAAAGTCAGGAGAAATCTCTAGAATTACTCATTGATTTAGATCCCGAGCTACCATTGGATTTAGTGGGTGATTCTCTAAGGTTAGGTCAGATATTGATTAATCTTGCTAACAACTCGATTAAATTTACTGACCAAGGTGAGATAATCGTTAAAGCGAAAAAGCGTAAACAAGATGATAATAGTGTCACTATAGAGTTTTCAGTACATGACACTGGAATAGGCATGACTCAAGATCAATTAGGCTGTTTATTTCAACCATTTAGCCAAGCAGATGCCTCAACAACTAGAGAATATGGTGGTACTGGTTTGGGGTTGTCGATCAGCAAAACGTTAACTGAAATGATGCAAGGTGAAATTTGGGTTGAAAGCATTTATGGTGAAGGGAGTGAATTTTATTTTACTGCAACCTTTGGCCTTGCTTCGAATGACACAACGCACATGCTAGCATCATCAGAAACTTTAGTTGATTTACCTGTGCTAATTGTAGATGACAGTTTAGCTGCTCGAGAAATACTATTTAATCTTTGCGAGAGCCTTGGCTTTAAGCCCGATGTCTCAGCATCAGGTGCAGAAGCACTTGAAAAATTGACCCTTGCGGAACAAGAAAATAAAGCCTATAAATTAGTATTTTCTGATTGGAAAATGCCCAATATGGACGGTATAGCACTAGGAGAAAAAATCATCACTGATGGCTTGTTTTCTGAACCCCCTAAGTTTGTTATTGTAACTGCTTACGACCGTGATGAAATGTTGAAAAAAGCACAACATATAAATCTAGCTAGCTCGATAACTAAGCCTGTCAGTGCTTCTACATTACTCGATACAACCCTGCGCGTCATGGGAGAGACTGAAGATTTACACTCAGATTTACACTCAGATTTACACTCAGACGTGCACGTTGGCCGATTAGACACTTCATTTGCACAAGGTATTGTAGGTGCAGAAATATTACTGGTTGAAGATAACGAAATTAATCGACAAATAGCCGTTGAGCTACTGGAAATGGCGGGACTAGTTGTCACTGTTGCCAATAACGGAAAAATTGCTGTAGAGACCGTTGAGAATAAATGTTTTGACGCGGTGTTAATGGATATACAAATGCCAGTAATGGATGGGTACGAGGCAACTAAAACCATCCGTAAAGATAATAAACATGTTGATTTACCTATTATTGCGATGACGGCAAATGCCATGAGTGGTGACAGGGAAAAATGTCTTAATGTCGGCATGAACGACCATCTTGCAAAACCTATCAACCCACAAGAAGTCTATAGAACGTTAGCGCAATGGATTAAACCTACAGGTAAAGTGTTAAGTGATATTAAGGATAATAAAATTGAGTATAGTGAGGATAATTTACCTGAACTTCCTGAATTTGATGTGAATGCGGCATTGGCCAGAATGGCAGGTAATGTGAAAGCTTATCGAGATACCCTTAATAAAGTGGCAACCTCTGAAGCTGAAGCTGTAGAGCGCATGAGAAAAGCTGTGGCTGAAAATGACTACCAAGCTGCCGTATTATCAGCCCATACACTAAAAGGCGTGTCAGCTACTGTAGGTGCAACCTTTGTTGTACCATCGGCCGAAAAACTCGAATTACTCTTTAGTGAAAAGATAGAGAAAGGAATAGTGCTCGTTGACGATGAACTTGAAGCTTTGTTTTTGGACTGTGAAGTTAAATTAACTCAAATGATAACAGCCATTGATAACGATCAAGTCACACAGAGAAATAATGGCAGTCAGCGAGTTTTCCCCTTTATCGATGATGACGTATTACGGGCTAAATTAAATGTCATTGAACAGCAAATAATGAATTTTGATTCAACCGCTGTTGAGTCCGTTGATGAGTTACTCGATTTTCAGATAGAGCCTTCTACCTATAACGCTTTAGAGAAAATGAGAAACTCGTTAAGCCAGTATGACTTTGATGCTGGCGAAACATTGATTAGCCAAATTAAAACGTTTTATGTTAAAGAGAAATAAAGAATAAATTAAGGAGGAATTTAGTATGTTTGAAGGACAAAAGCAGACCATTCTAGCGGTTGATGATACTTTGGCTAATATTGATGTGCTAAAAGGTGTTTTGGCGCAAGATTACCTAGTACAAGCGGCACTTAATGGGAAGGTGGCATTAAAAATAATTGAAAAGCAGAAACCTGATTTGATATTACTGGATATTATGATGCCAGAAATGGATGGTTATGAAGTCTGTAAAATCTTAAAATCGAAAAAATTAACAAACGATATACCTATTATTTTTTTAACCGCTAAATCGCAGGAAGATGATGAAGCAAAAGGATTATCGCTTGGCGCTGTTGATTATATAACTAAACCCATTAGCCCACCTATTTTAAAAGAGCGAATTAAAAATCACCTTCTTTTACAAGCCTCTAAAAAATTACTTGAGCGACAAAATGAACTATTGGAAGAGCGAGTTATCCAGCGAACCTCACAACTCTCTGAACTTCAAGATGTTGCTATGGTTGCGATGGGCGCTCTTGCGGAGTCTAGAGATCCTGAAACAGGAAATCACATCAGGCGTACACAACGCTATGTAAAAGTGTTAGCGACTGAAGCTGCGAAGTATGGCCCCTATAAAGCATTTTTAACCCCAGAAGTGATCACTTCACTCTATAAATCGGCACCTTTGCATGATATTGGAAAAGTAGGCATAGAAGACAGTATATTATTAAAACCAGGTAAACTTACTGATGAAGAGTTTGAGGAGATGAAACTGCATACTACTTATGGGCGAGATGCGATTGCCGCAGCAGAAATGTCAATAGATTCTGCCGATAACTTTCTCATTTTTGCAAAAGAAATAGCTTATTCACATCAAGAAAAATGGGATGGCTCAGGTTATCCTGAAGGCTTAGTAGGAGAAGATATTCCATTATCCGCTAGAATAATGGCCGTTGCGGATGTTTATGATGCCTTGATCAGTAAACGCGTATACAAGCCGGCTTTTCCTCACGAGAAAGCCGTCAATATTATTTTTGAGGGGAAGGGGAGCCATTTTGAGCCATTACTAGTTGATTGCTTTCTTGCCGTAGCAGATGAGTTTAACCAAGTAGCAAAAAGTTTTGCTGATAAATAGGGGGAATTTTAATAAAGTAATTGTACTTTTTAAAATAGTTTAACTAATACACGTTATTGAAAAATTAATTTTTTACTGGAAAGTAAAGTACATAAAAAGTCTAAATAATTATATTTAGACTTTTAGAACATTAATACCAAACAGGTAAGCCATTGACTATATCTATGTTTAACTAATACAGCTTAACAAAGGAGTCTGTTTGATATAACTATTCCGCTTGGCTAAAAACCATATTGGTATAATCAACCATACCAATAACTTCTTTGTTTTCAACAACAGGTGCTAGGTGAATACTAAAGCGCTCAAATAATCGTGCGCAATACCTTACGTCCATTTCAGGCAAAACACTCATTAAGGGTTTTGCCATTATTTCATATAAGTTAACGCGATCAGGCGAACGATCTTTTGCTAGCACTTCTTTAGCAATATCTGCAAGCATCACTAAACCATATTCATCTTGAGCATTGCGCTTATTAATAATTAAAGCAGTAACGTTATGTTCTTTGGCTAATTTAATTCCCTCAGCAACCGTCATCATACCATCAGCAAATTGATAGTTGTCAGTGGTCATGACATCTTTAACTTGTACAAATTTATGGCTCATAGTTCTTCCTCAATCTTACCTTTTAAGCGCTCTACTTGATGCGCTACGCCAACTGCATCTTCGACATTTAATTGTATAGCAATACCTTTACCTGGATCTTTATCAAAACCAGCAATTTTGCTAATTCGCTCAAGTATCTTTCGTGATAAATGTTGTTCAACAACAAAAAGTAATACATCCCTTTGTGTTTCGAGCTGCATGCCAAAAAAAGTGTGCTGGCGTTTTATCCCTTCGCCTCTGGCATTATTAATTATGGTTGCGCCTGTAGCGCCGGCCATTCTTGCACCTTTCATAACGTCGTCGGTTACTGCGTCGTCTACAAAGGCAACAATTAGTTTAAATTGCATGTGATCACCTGTTTTATATGTCTTCTTTAGTCTCTGTTAAGGAGTCTTGTGGTTTCTCTAGTAAATTACGTTTCTTTAATTTGATTATATTTCTTTGTTCTAATTTTTTTTCGACTCGTCGTGCTTTAGCTTCAGTTATTTGTGCATAAGCCATTACGGCAATTATGGGAAATAAGCTAGCGAAAGCAATTAAGCCAAACCCGTCAATCAATGGGCTCCGTCCGGGAATTGTACTGGCTAAACCTAGACCTAAAGCAGCAACTAAAGGTACGGTTACGGTTGATGTTGTTACACCGCCAGAGTCATATGCCAACGGCACAATTAATTTAGGGCAATAAAAGGTTTGAATAACCACAACAACGTAACCGGCAATAATATAGTAATGAATAGGATGGCCAACTACGATGCGGTAACTCCCTAACGCTATGCCAACAGCAACACCAATGGCGACCGAAATACGTAAGCTATTTGCATTAATAGCGCCACCAGAAACTTCTTCTGCTTTAATGGCTACGGCTATAAGTGAAGGCTCTGCAATTGTTGTACTAAAACCGATTGCGGCGGCAAAAACATAAACCCACTTATAATCTGACCAATGAATACTTGTTAATACTTGTTCGCCAGCATGAATGAATTCTGGTGCGGTTAATTGCTCAGCCATCATTTTTCCTAACGGAAATAAGGCTTTTTCTAAGCCGAGCAAAAATAAGGCTAAACCAATCAGTACATAAACAAAGCCGAAACCTACTTGCTTGATATGAGGTATAGGTTTACGAATAACAAGCAGTTGAAAACCCAATATTATTGACAAGATAGGTAATACATCAACAACAGTATTTTTTAAGGTGATTAGAAATTCAAAAAGTAAGTCCATTAGCCAATCACCATCCCGTACATCATTACAAAAATCATTGGTGTTAATGATGCGAAAGCGATCAAACCGAAACCGTCAATCATCGGGTTTCTACCTTTTATTGCCGATGCTAAGCCAACCCCTAATGCGGTCACTAAGGGGACTGTTATAGTTGATGTAGTAACGCCGCCAGAGTCATATGCAATACCAATAATCCAGCTAGGAGCAATTAACGTCATCAATACAACAACAACATAACCACCTAAAATTAAATATTGTATAGGCCAACCACGTATGATGCGTAATACACCAATCACAATGGCAAAGCCAACGGCAAAGGCAACAGTAAAACGCAAACCGTTGGCATATGAAAGTTGTGACTCTATGGTATCAACAATAATGCCACCCGATGCGGCAACAATCGCCGCTTCTTTCGCTACGGCAATTAACGAAGGCTCAGCCACGGTAGTACCAAACCCCAAACAAAATGCAAAAGTTAGTAACCAGCTAATACTGCCCTTTTTAGCAAATGCTTGGGCCATCGATTCGCCAATGGGAAATAACCCCATTTCTAAACCATAAATAAAGAAAGTTAAACCAAGAACAACTAATGCTAGGCCAACTAAAATATCACCAACATTAGGCATAGGTTGTTGCAGAACGGCAAATTGAAAAAATGCAATAACGAGGATGATCGGGAGTAAGTCTTTACAACTTCCCAATAATGCTTTTAGAAAAACGAAAAATTGATTATTCATAAAAATATCGTAAGTGAGATTACTTAGTATTATAAAATCAATTAAAACAATTGCTTTGATTTAACACAAGGTAAATGTTTAATTAAAATGAAAGTAGGGACAGGTTGACTTTTATATCACCAATCAGATGGACGTCATGTTTAAGGTGTTAGCTAAGAAGTTCAATGTTGGCTTAGAGGATAAGTAGGTATAAGTCTAATCAAAATAATAGACTCTGATAGAACGGTTAAGCTAAATCTAGGTACCTTGGTTAATATATTCGTTTAAATAGTTCCAAAGAGGCGTGCTTATAATTGATTTTAAACTACTCTTATTTATAGGAATGTTAACTATCACCTTTTAAAAGGAATTATCTTACATGACGTTTTTAATAAAAGAGTTAATTCAAGAAGATGTATGCACCGGAGTATTAGTCTTAAATATTGATGGTGTTTTGGTTGATGTTAACGATCATTACCTTGAAATGACGGGGTTTGAAGAAAAAGATTTACTCGATAAAGTATTTGATGGCTTCACGATAAATAAAATATTTTCCAAAGGTAATAACTCAACTTTTGGTCATTATCATTCAAAGATAATGCGGAAAGATGGAAGTCATCTTTCAGTGAGAATTTATTTTTTTTGCCAACCAATAGAAAGCACAGAGCAGGTAATGTTGTTTATTGAAGAAATTAATGATGTCGATATTGCTACAGACTCTATGATTAAACAGATATTTAATCAAACTAATGAAGCTATTATCGTGACTGATAATCAAGGTTTTATACAAACAGTGAATAAAAGTTTTTCCAATATTACTGGTTACAGTGAAAAAGAGGTTATTGGCAAAACACCTGCAATTTTAAACTCAGGAAGACAAGATAAGTATTTTTATAAACAATTTTGGCGAGAAATAATCGACAAAGGCAGTTGGCAAGGAGAAATATGGAATAAACGCAAAAATGGTGAAATTTATCCTGAATGGTTAAATATCAGTAGTATTCGAAATGAAGATGGTCAAATTTCTAATTATATTTGCCAATTTACCGATATAACTAATCGAAAAAATTCAGAAGAGGAGTTGCATTTTCATGCTTATCACGACAGCTTAACCAGTTTGCCAAATAGGCACCTACTATTTGAAAAGCTCAGACACTTATGTGTACTTCATCAAGAGTCACCTACCTATTTTGCAGTGCTTTTTTGTGACTTAGACCGCTTTAAAGTGATTAATGATTCATTAGGGCACGATGTGGGAGATGAGTTGTTGATAAGTGTCGCGACTAGGTTTAAAGCTAAATTAAGAGATAATGACATCATAGCTCGCAGCGGTGGAGATGAATTTATTGTAGTTATTGAAGGAGAAAAAGCATTAAAAAATTTGGATAAAATATGTTTGCAAATATTATCGCTTTTCGACGAACCTTTTCAAACTAAATATGGTGAATTCAAAACGTCTATCAGTATAGGTGTGAGCCAATTTCCATCAGATTCGATGGATGTAAGAGAATTGATATCTTTTGCTGATGTTGCGATGTTTAAGGTGAAAGAGACAGGTGGAAATCATTATTCATTTTTTGATTTCAAAGAAAAAATGTTTATAAAGCAACGCTTAGAGCTTGAAAGTGAAATTTATCAAGCTATTGAATCGCAACAGTTTGAAGTCTGGTATCAACCACAAATAAACACAAGAACACAGGAAGTTTATGGCATTGAATGTTTAATCAGATGGAATCATCCAGAACAAGGGATTATTTCTCCTGATTTATTCATTCCTATTGCAGAAGCTAATGGCTCTATTAAAAAGCTAGGATATTTTGTATTAAAAACAGCATGTCATCAATTAAGGCAGTGGAGGGTTAGTAATATATTTACTGGCGTTATGGCTATTAATGTTTCATTGCGGCAATTTGAACGGAATGATTTACTTGGTCAAGTGAAAACAACATTAGCAGAAGAAATGATCCCTGGTAACGCCATTGAACTTGAAGTTACAGAGTCTCTTTTCTCTGAAGGTAATAATTATCATACGCCTATTTTATCAGCAATGAGGAAATTAGGAATTACAGTAGCTATTGATGATTTCGGCACAGGATACTCATCATTACAACGCTTAAAAAACCTACCTATTGATAATTTAAAAATTGATAAATGCTTTATTGATAATATTGAATTTTGTCTTGAAGATGTTGCTATCGTTACGTCAATAATCTTATTATCAAAAACATTCAAGGTTGACTTGATAGCAGAAGGAATAGAAACACAAGAACAAGCAGATAAACTAAGTGAATTAGGCTGTTATAATCAACAAGGCTATCTCTATAGCAAACCATTGAATGCACATGACTTTGAACGTTGGCTTATAGACTTCAAGTCTCAGCATAAAAACGACTTTAAAAAAGAGATAAGTTACACATGAAGTCAATGAAAAAATCAAACCAGCCTGACGTCGTTATGGTGTATCAAGAACGCGATAATGTTGAAGCTGCAATTCAGCAAATAATGGATTTAGAACTTGAGTTTAAAGCCTACAAATACGATCCTAAAAAACTACATGACATAGCAGCAATGAAACCTAAAGTTTTATTGTTGTCATCAAATAATATCAAAAACACAATTCAGTTTTATATTGATTATTTAGAAAAGCATGAACAAAAAATAGCACCTCATAGTGCCATTTTACTCATTAAAAATCGTGAAAACTTTCGTGCATATTTAGCTTGTGAAAATGGCCTTTTTGATAATTATGTCATTATTAATCCATTAAACGAACCTTACCGGCTTAAATTTGTGCTATTACAAGAATTAAAGCTAATTGAAAACCATAATCATGATAGTTTAGAATTACTTGTTTCTGAAGGGGAAGATGAGCTTGCTGCATGTATAGAACACGGAATAGCACTTAAAAAATCCTTTGTACAAAAAGCGAACAAATGCGAAGTTGACTTTTTGTCGGCAGTAAATGATGCATTAGACAATAAGGAAGCTAAATCAGTATTGCAAAATTTAATAGGTCTATCATTAGAGGAAATGAATAAAAATATCTCTACTGGTATTGAACATATTTTAGAACAACTGGCAAAGTTAAAAGTAAATAACCAATCAATAAGACAAGGGCTTGAAAAACATCATACGCCGAAAAAGAAAACAATCATTGGTGTTAACACTCAATTACTGACTACAGATGATGAAAATGAACAGCAAAACTCCTCTCGTTATAAGGTGCTTATTGCGGAACCCTCTGATTTATTTACACGAGTTATTGAAGATATATTCTCCGAAACCGTATTTAACTATAGGTTAGTAAATGATGGGCAAGATACACTGACACAAATCGGTGAATTTAAGCCTGACGTTGTGCTTATGGCGTATGATTTACCAACAATTAATGGCCTAGAAATTACAAGACTACTTCGTAATAAAGGTAACAAAGTGCCTATTGTTGCTTATACCCACCACCGAGACAAAGCGGTAATTAAGTGTTGGATTCCGTTAGGAGTAAGTGGATATTTAATCAAACCTTCTAAGAAAAGTGCAATTTTAAATAGTGTAATAAAAGCAGTTAAAAATCCAATTGAAATTATTCATCATCATAAAGCAGCGAACAACGATGATATACAATGGATCGCAGAATACTCAGTTGGCAATAAGGAAATAGATGAACAACATAAAGCACTATTTACTATGATTAATGATTTCTTTCATCAAGATGGCAAGCAGGCAGCAATTATAATTTTTCAGAACTTATCATCCTATATTGATTTACACTTTGAGGCTGAAGAGAATTTGTTAAGACAAATTAACTATCCCAATACAGAAGAACACATTCAAAAGCATGCTGAATTAAGAGAGAAATTTCATCTACTACAAAAAAAGCTTGATGATTATAATATTGATATACACCATAAAATAGCAATGTTTCTTTATAACTGGTTAGCTAAACATATTTTAAAATCAGATATGGAATATAAGTCTTATGCACTATCAATAGAAGAGGATAGCTTCAGGTAATAATCTTAATTAGTGGTAGATACAGCATTAGTATTTAAATTATAGAGCAAATTATTGTGTCAGAAACTAATACAACTAATACAAGTTATATTTATTAAAATCTTGGTCTATTCTAAACTGCACAACTTCTGTCGTGCAAAATATCTTTTGAAATGCATATCAGATTTCAAAATATGATTAGCAAGCCATTCATATAAATAAATTCCTATCCTTTCTTGTATATCGTTATTTTCAGAGGTCAGTTTATTCCGCAACATAGTCAATTTTTCTGTATATTTTTTATGCTTCTGAATATGTTCTTCAGCATAGGGGTAGCCATTATCAATTAAGATTTTTTCCTCCTCTTTGAAATGTGTTCTGATGCAGGAAAATAGTCTATTAAATGTATTTAATAATGCATCAAAATCATCATCATTTCGCAAATACTCATTAACGAGTGAAAATAATTCTTTGTGCTGACTATCTAACAATTCATTGTCGACTGAATATTCAGGTAGCCATTTTATTAAATTATAGTTTTTACCTTGCGGAAGGATTTTTGTCGGATTGGTTAATTCGTGAAACACAGTATTGAGTATTATTTTTTGAGTCGAAGGTTTAGCAATATATGAGGCTATACCGAAGGGAATCCATTTCTTGATAATAGACTTGTTCTTGCTGTTACTAAGCACTATTACAGGCGTAGTGCTACCTGTTGCTCGTATCCGCTTAATAACTTCAATGCCATTTAGATCAGTAAATGAATAATCTAATAGCATTATGTCAGGCTTGAAAAGTGCATGTTTTTCAATGGCTTTTTTGCCGCTATTGACGGCCATTACCTCACATTTATTCTCCTTAAAAATATCAGTTATGGCTTTAGTAAATAACGGTGAATTGTCAGCAACTAACAGTTTGTACGGCGTTAACTTTGCAGCTACTGAGGTTGTTTTTTCAAGTTCTTCCATACTGTTTGAAAGCCGTGAGCTGACACGAGAGTTTAATTTTTTATGGTTTTTATTACATGCATTGTCAACTTGTACCATTGCTTGCTCATTCAATATCTTAACATGTTGTAGCTGTTTAATTAATTCGCTAAATTCATTATTCACTTGTTCAGATAACGTTCTGATCGCAGTCTCGATATTCGAAGCCGTTTCGTTAGGCTGTTCGGCGTTCGAAAGTACCGTTCTGGATTCATTGACCATGGCACTTTCACATTGTTCAATATTCTTTTGTAGGCTCCATCTCAAATCAGCTCCCTTATCAATACAATTGGCTAGATTTTCATTTCCCTCTGCTAATAATTTTGCTATGCCACCACCATTATGCTCAGAAATTAGTTTTAGTGCCTTTAAAATAATTAGGGTAAGACGGTTAGGCTCATTCAACGGATTTATAACGACATAGTTATCGAATAATCCATTTTCACAAGCGGTAAAGGCCCTCTGTGATTCTTTATTATTTGTCAATAAAATAGAATGGTGCTCAGGCATATCATTTTTACTACGCTCAAGAAACTCTATATAAAATTCAACACTAGTAATTAAATTTAAGGTAGAAAATAATATTATTTTTGGCTGAACCGACAGAATTTTATTAATACACAAATCGTTGAGGCCAATCGCTTGAAAGCTTATCGCCAAACTTTCAATTTGACATGTTATAGGTTTGACCACTTCCAAGTCTTGAAAAACAAGTACTATATCTGCCTTATTAATACGTTGATTCTTCATGAGTTGCCTCCTAGGATATTTTGAACATCGTCGCTATATCTTGTAATGTTACCGCGAGTATGGCTTGCTCTTTTGCTGTCGCTGTTATTTGAGTTGAGCCAGTGGTTGATTCCATTGATTTATGCTCTATATTGACAACATTTTTTGCGACATCTTGAGTAACCATCGCTTGTTCTTCTACAGCAACAGCTACTTGCTCGGTCATCGCAAAAATATTACTGATAGATTTAGTGATATCACCTAAGGTTTGCTCTACATTTTTAGAATTTTCTACTGCATTCTCAGCCATTTTTTGACTATTTTCAATAACACTATAGGCTGAGTTAGCATCCGACTGTAGAGCCGAAATAAAGCTTTCAATCTCACTTGTTGATTGTTGAGTTCTTTGGGCTAAAGTTCTGACTTCATCGGCCACAACAGCAAAGCCACGCCCTTGTTCACCGGCTCTTGCTGCTTCAATTGCAGCATTTAAGGCAAGTAAATTAGTTTGTTCTGCCACTGATTTAATCACATCCACAACATTGGTTATATTTTTACTACTTTCGTGAAGGCTCGATATTCTTTGGGCCAAGTTATTTATCTCTTCAGCAAGGCTTTCAATTGAATGGTAAGACTCTTGTACAACACCAGTGCCGCTTTGTGCTTGTTCATCTGCTTCTTTCGCGGAATCAGCCGCTAATTGAGTATGTCCTGCAACTTCTTTAACTGTTGCTGATAACTCTTCTATTGCGGTAGCAATAAGAGTGATTTCATCTTGTTGTTCAACCAACGAGTTTGAGTTATGTTCACATGTTTGTGATGTTTCTTCCGCTGCTGCAGCAAGTGTTGTACTTGAAGTAGAAATCTCATTCATTGCACCTGAGAATTTTTCAAGTGTTAAGTTTAATGCCGTAGATATTTGGCCAAGTTCGCTTTTACCGGTAAATTTTGCTCTGACAGTTAAGTTGTTTTCATCACTTACTTTTGACATAACACAAGTAAGATCTGCGACTTGCTCATGTAGCTCTTTCATAATATAGAAACTAATAACGCCAACCAGCAAAAGAATAACAAGTGACGATATTACGTAATATATTAATGAGGTAAATGCTTTTTCTTGGGTTTCTTGGGTTAGTGTCAATAGCGTTTCATTTAATTTGTCTTCAATGTCTTTTAATACGCCAATTCTTTTAGTTGCTTGCTCAAACCAATAGGTAGAGTCGACATTGAATTTTCCAGATGTAGTATTTTTTATCGCTATTTCTCTAAGTTTTGTGACTTCTTTAATTGATGGATTATTTTGTTTTTGGATAAAGTAGCTTTTGCTTTCATCACTCGCGAAGGCATTAAAGCCATAAAAATAAGTGCTTTGCTCTGAAAGTAACCTAATGAATTTTTCGTACATCCCTTGACCAAACTTATCCGCAGCAAAGGTACTGGTTAATACCGCTCGTTCAATACCTGCTCGTTCTTTGCCTTGGATAAAGTCATAATAAGCAACCGTTTCTTTTGTTATCTCAGCGTTAGTAGATATTTTAGAAATGGTAGTTGAAACACTTAATAATAATTCATTGGTTTTTGTATAGAAGGTTAGTGCTTCTGATAAGGAGATCGATAAGTTGTCGACACTGCTTCTAATTTGAGCAAGCATATTTACACGTTGATTAATGTTGTTATTTAACTGTTGAATTTGCTTATTATCAAATTGATTCTTTTGCCAGTAATCTAACCGTTTATCAACTACATTGGCGGTTTTCTCTCTTTGGCTTGGTAATTTAGAAGCAAACTTTATCCCTTTTGATCCAAGGAAGCCTGCAGTCATTCCTCGCTCTCTTTGAAGCTCATGAACGAGTTCACTATATACCGAAGAAAGCTTCGTATACTTGCTCAATTTTTCCATTTCATTATTTGTCGAGATGGAAGACACAATTGAGTTTATTCCTACTCCTAAAAAACCCAATAGAGGGAAGAGCAATAAAATAAATACTTTCTTATTTAAAGATATATCTACAAGACGCATTAGGAATTTCCTTGAAATATTTAAGTGATTTATAAAATTGAAGTTTACGTAATAAAATCTTAAAAACAATTAAAATCGCAAAAAACGCAACAAACCTTAAATTCGTTTGATCTGGATCATATATAGCGAGAACAAAAGTGATAATTTATTTAAAAGTGCAAGTTCTTCTTATATCTTAGTGACTAATTATGGATCTAATAAAAACAAGTGTGAGATATAAATGTCACAGAGAAAGTCGGTAAAAAGCTATTTAACGCCTAAAGAGGTCGCTGAATTACTTATGGTTTCTACGGCTGCCGTTCGTCTATGGGCGGAAAGTGGGAACTTAAAAGCAAGAGTAACTGCAGGGGGGCATCGACGATTCAAACTTGAAGACATAAAAGAGTTTGCCGCTAAAAAAAATCTTCAGCTTAATATAAAAGCGAGTGAAATCCCTAAAATTTTGATCGTTGATGATGATATTCACTTTGCTGAATTTTTAAAGACGCTTATCACAGTAGAAGTTAAAAACGTTGAAGTTGAAATCAGTTTAGATGGCTTTGATGCAGCGAATAAACTGTACGATTTTACCCCAAGTATTATGCTATTAGATCTTAAAATGCCCGGCCTTGATGGTTTTCAAGTATGCCAACGTGTAAAGGAAAACCCACTTCAAAATCATATTCGAGTGATTGCTATTTCTGGTGATGTTATTCAAAGTGATATTGACAAACTTAAAGCTATGGGTGCAGAAACGTGTTTAAAAAAGCCTATAAATGCGCCTATGTTAATTAAACAATTAGCGTTAAGTTAAGTTGAGTTGATTTAATAGCAGACTCTGAGTAATGAGGCTCTTCATAGCTAAATAAAAAACAATACTAAACATTTTTATAAAAACAATAGGAATATAAGTGAAACAACAATTGAATATAATTCTATTTGTAAGTGTATTTAGTCTAGCTTTAATGGGAGGTATTTCATATTTACCTTTCTTTGAATTTGGTTTAAGTGTTGATGAAGGATTTATTCCAATGGCTCCTTCAACTTCTATTTCATTTTTAGTGACTATATTAGTATCGCTAGTTTGGGTTAAATATACGAAACAATTTGTTCTCTATAAAAAGTCTATTACTCTAGCCATTTTAATTGTTGCACTATTTGGTTTGTTAGAAGTTATTGGATATTTTATCAACGTAGACCTTAATTTTGAAAATTATATCGTGCCGAACTTTGGCCACCTTGATGGTATTCCCCTTGCAAGAATGTCTCCGGTAACGGGGTTTTGTTTTTTAATTAGCGCTTGTGTTTTACTCATATTATTAAGTGAAAATAAAAAGTATGAAATTAGTTATTTTACTAACTTAATAAAAAATATTATCACAACTGTTTTATCATTAACGTCATTATTATTTGTTGTTACTTACCTTTATAAATCTCCTTTACTTTATAATACACAAGACACTATACCAATGGCTTTATCTACTAGTTTAGGCTTTTTATGTGTTTCTGGAATACTCATAATAAATGACAATAAAAACTACATAATTGAACTGTTTACAAACTCATCTCCCTCTACTACGTTGATACGAACTATTACCCCATTTACAGTGTTTAGCGTATTAGTAACCGGACTAATTCAACATTTTTTGTTTATTATTAACCCTATTAGTAACGCTACTTTTTTAGCTGCCTTCACTCTTACATTGCTTGCGCTAATAAGTGGTTTTACGGCCATATTATTGACTAAAAAATTGATGTTTTTTCAAGATAAAAGTAATAAATATTTACATCAATATAAATCTATGGTGACTTTATCTTCAGGCATGCAAGCGTTACTTGATGATAACTTCGTATATTTAGCCGTTAATCAAGCCTATGTAGAAAAGCTTAATTTAACAACAGAACAGGTTGTTGGTAAGCATCTTAGTGATATTTTTGGCAAAGTATATTTTGATTCAGAGCTTAGGAATTACTGTGAACGTTGTTTAGCCGGTGAAGTTGTTAAACTAGAAAAGTGGATTAAATTTTATTCTGATCAGGTATTTTATCTGGATATTGAACTGTTGCCCTATTATAAAGACGACGGCAATATTTATGGCGTTATGGTAAATGCACGTGATATTACACAATTAAAACACCATCAAGATAACCTTGAAAAATCAAAGCTTGTTATTGAAAATAGTCCAGTAATTGCGTTTCGTTGGCGAGCTGATGAACACTGGTCAGTAGAGCATGTATCAAGCAATGTCGATTTGCTGGGGGTTCAAGCAAGTGACTTACTCTCAGGAAAAGTTAATTATGCGGATATGGTGCACCCTGAAGATTTACTGCGTGTGGTAGCAGAGGTAGAGTATTTTACTCAGAAAGGAATAAAACAATTTATTCATGAATATCGTATTGTTTCCCCTGCAGGTAGAGTATTTTGGATTGATGACAGAACAACAGTTGAGCGAGATGAAGACGGAAAAGTTTCTTTTTATCAAGGTATTATTCTTGATATAACCGAGAAAAAACAAATAGATATTGAATTAGATAAGTCGAATACATTAATAAAAAATGTTATTAGTTCTACACCTGATTTAATTTACGCTAAGAATAAAGAGCACCAATACATATTAGCGAATAATGCCTTTGCACAATATTTAAAACAGTCGCCAGAGTTTTTAATTGGAAAAACTGATCAACAGATCGGGTTTACTGATAAACAAATAAATAGAATTAAAATAGAAGATCAAGAGGTTTTAAATGAAAATAGTATCCCTATTTCAAGCTGTCGATCGTTTTATGATGATAGAGTGGTGGATGGCTCAAAATTTCCATTAAGAAAAGAAAATGGTGATATTGTTGGAATTATATACATAGGCCATGATGTAACAGAACATATTGATAATCTGGCCAAAATATCAAAGCAACAAAGAGAGTTAATGCAAACTATTGATGCTATATATGATGCCGTTATTACGGTTAATTATTTAGGGTTGATACAAAGCTGTAATATTGCCACAGAGCATATGTTTGGTTATATGACCGAAGAATTGATAGGTAAAAACGTTAGTCTACTCATGCCCGAACATATGGTAAACGAACATAATGATTCATTAAAACCTCATTTCTTATCAGGTGAAACTCAAGTCATAGGGAAAGGTCGGGAACTTATTGGAAGAAGTAAAGATAAGCAAAATTTTTCTCTTAATTTAACAGTCGCGAAGTTACCGACAAATAATGATGAACAAAAGCGTTTTGTTTTGGTTTGTCATGACTTATCAAAAATAAAACAGCATGAAAAACTATTAAATAGAACTCAAAAGATGGAAGCACTTGGGCAATTAACTGGTGGTATTGCTCATGATTATAACAATGTCTTAGGGGTTATTATTGGCTATAGCGATATTTTAAAAGCTCAATTAAAAGAGCAGCCTGCGTTATTTAATTTTGTTGAACAAATTCATCAAGCGGGTAATAGAGGTGCGCAATTAACCCGTAAATTACTTTCATTCTCTCGCCAAGCACCTGACGCAAGTCAAGAATCAGACATTAATTGTATTATCAAAAATAATAAAGATGTACTTCGCAAGACATTACTGTCTGTGGAGTTAAAGTTTATTCTTAATAATGATATTCATAAGGTTGATATAGATCGAAACTCTTTTGAAGACGCTTTATTAAATATGGCGATTAATGCAATGCATGCAATGCCTCAAGGGGGAGTCTTGACCTTATCAACGAGTGAGGTGAACTTATCAACTGAGCAAGCTAGCAGCTTTAATATTAAACAAGGGAAATATGTAAAGTTATCTATTGAAGATAATGGTGTTGGGATGAGTAAATCTATTCAAGATAAGATTTTCGAACCATTTTTTTCAACTAAAGGCGATCAAGGTTCCGGCTTAGGCTTAGCACAAGTTTATGGTTTCATGAAGTCATCTGGAGGAGCTATAAATGTGTACTCAGAGCTAGGTGAAGGGACCCGGTTTTCACTTTATTTTCCATTGTTTAAAGAAGATAAAAAAAAGAAAGAAGAAAAAGAAAATAAAAAAGAAAAACGAAGGCTGCAAGGAAGTGAAAGTATTCTCGTTGTAGATGATGAGCCTCAATTGCGTACTTTGGTACAAGAAATTTTAATAGAAAACGGTTATCGCATTTTTACGGCTGTCAATGGTATCGATGCGTTAGAGGTGTTAGAAAAAAACTCAATAGACTTGATGTTTTCAGACATTATTATGCCGAAATTGAATGGCTACCTTTTGGCAGAGCAAGCGCAAAAACTTTATCCTAAATTAAAAATAATATTGGCCAGCGGCTTTCAAGGAGATCACACTGGTGACAAAGTGAAATTAGACGAAACTGTTATTGAAAAACCTTATGAAATTAGTCTTTTACTTCGTAGAATTAGGGATTGTTTAGATAAACAAAACGGTAATGAGATTCAAGGTAGTAGTCAGATAACTCAAAAAAGCGCTCAAGATTCACAAGTAAAAAAACTAATATGGACTAGTGACATGAGTATTGATGATGGAGGGATGCTTGATGAAGATCATAAGGCATTGTTTATATTACTTAATCGTTGTCAAGGTTTATTGGACGAGGATGATTCGGAGCAATTCTTACAAGAAATTATCACAGAATTAGTTAAATATACTCAGGATCATTTCGCGAGGGAAGAGTTAGCGATGAAATATTGTCATTACCCGTATGCTAAAAATCATTGTGATGTTCACCAAATGATTGTTAAACAACTCAGCCAAAAGCTTATTACTTGTTCAGAAAAAGAAATTTTATTGTGGTTATGTACTGATATGAGCGAATGGCTAGTTGACCATATCATGGTGATGGATAAACCGTTACATAAGTATCTTATGAAAAGCAAAGAAAAAGAACTAGAAGGAAACCTATTAAAAGGCAATTTTAAAGGTGATGTGAATGCTTAATAGAGTCTTTATTGTTGATGATGATACTTTAATTTGTAACTTACTTAAAACTATCATCGAGCCTATTTTTGAATATATTGAAATATTTCAACATCCCCGTGCATTTTTAAAATTGATCTTGAATGCACAAGACATTGTTATATTAGATCTGATGATGCCAGAAATGGATGGCATTGAAGTTATTCGTCATTTAGCTGAACATAAATCTCCCGCCAGTTTAATTTTAGTCAGTGGTTATGACAGCGGTGTATTACACTCAGCTGAAACTTTAGCGTTAAGTTGCGGGTTGAATGTTATAAATACTTTTACCAAGCCAATGAACACAAAGGTATTAACGAGTTTATTAACCTCATTATCGAGTAAACCGGCACACAGAGAGTTTGTCAGCACAAATAAAGGTAAATCTAATCAAGGGAAGTTTGAATTCGTACCAACAGAAAAAGACTTGTGTGATGCTATTGATAATCAGCAACTCGTTTTATATTACCAGCCTCAAATTCATATGGAAACGGCAAGTTTACATGGTGTTGAAGCATTAGTTCGGTGGTTACATCCTGAATTTGGCATAATTCTCCCTGATAAATTCATTGCTCTTGCGGAACGAACCGGCTTAATAGAGCAACTTACTGAAGAAGTAATCCATTTAGCAATAAGACAAAGTGTACATTGGCAAAAATTAAATAAATCGATTCGATTGTCTGTCAATATATCAGCACAAAATATAAATAGTTTGAAATTGCCAGAGCAGCTAAGAAAGCTTGTTAAGAAGTATGAACTTGATCCCTCTATGATAGTTTTAGAGTTAACCGAAAGTGCATTAATGGACAGTATGGTCACTTCCTTAGATATTCTAACTCGCCTTAGGTTAAAGGGGTTTCAACTATCTATTGATGATTTTGGTACCGGGTATTCTTCGTTATCGCAGTTGCATAAAATACCTTTCACAGAATTGAAAATTGATCAGTCTTTTGTTGCTAATATGAAACAAGAGAATGAAAGTACAGCCATTGTTGAGACCTGTATTATGTTAGCTCATAAGCTAAATATGGAAGTGGTAGCAGAAGGTGTTGAAGATAAAGAAACATGGGATTTATTATTGGCAGAGGGTTGTGATATAGCGCAAGGGTATTATATCGCCAAACCTATGTCGGGACATGAGTTTGATAAATGGCAATTTAAACGTTAATACTTAAGGTGTAATAGCGTCAGAAGGATTAAAAAAAATAGTTAAGCAACAAAGTGATGAAATAGTAACTTAACGCTTAACCTCTCGAAATTTAGTGGAAAGTTTTTTTTCGCGTTTTTCAAATAGCGCGGTCGAAAAAGAAATTACTCGACAACGCCCTGTTGCTTTAGCAGCATATAAAGCCTTGTCAGCATTGCTTAGTAGTTCATCTAACGTTGTGCCATTTTTTGTATACTCACAAATGCCAGCGCTAAAACTAATTTTAGCAATATCTTGGTTAGGTGTGGGAATATCACAATTTTTGATTGAATTTAACAAAGTATCAATTAATGCATTTAATTCTGATCCGTTACGAGTGTCACTAAATACACAAAACTCTTCTCCGCCAATACGAGCAAAATAACAATCATCACCTAGTTCTAACGTGATTTTTTCAGCAAAATATTTTAGAACATAATCACCGAAATCATGTCCGTATATGTCATTAAACTGTTTGAAATGATCTATATCTAGTATGCAGATAGCACCTTTAATATTTTTTTTATTTTGAGTATATTCGTTAAATATTTTGAACATAGCTCTACGATTGGCAATACCTGTTAATGAGTCGGTATAAGCCATTTTTATAAGGCTTTTCTCTTGTTTTTCCATCATTGAAGAATAAGCGCGTAATGAATATTCTAGTTTCTTCAGTTCGGTTATGTCTTTACCGACAATTATTAGGTTGTCTTCGTTGTAATCGCTAATGGTAACTTCTATGGTTTTATGTTTGGAACCATCTTTTAACTGTATTTCAAATGAATAAGGGCTTTCCTCATCGATATCTAATACTTGTGGTCTTGAAAATTTTTTATATTTTCTGTCAAATAGGGTTAAGATCGCCTCTCCATATTCGCCTATTATCGCGTTAAACTTGGTGGTCGAATAAGAGGGCGTTAAGGTTTTTCTATCACATATTGCAACGAGGTAATCTAATTTATTTAATAAATTAAGTTCCATTTATTATCCCGTAACAATTAGAGTTTTTTTAGAATGTATCAAACTAATGAGTGTTTTTATATCGCTTTCTTCTATTTCAAAGTTAATTAAAGTACCTATGAAAATACTAATAACTTCATTCCATTCAGTTTCAGTTATCTTTAATTTCTTATGGGCTAATTTTAATTTTTCTTCAGCATACTCAACTGGTCCTCCCATAATAGACGCCAAGAATTTAGTTTGGTGTTCGATTAATGCATCCATGCTAATTGATTCAAAAATATAAGATACGATATCTGAATCCAAAACGGCATCATAAAACTCACCTACAAGAGGGTATAAAGCCGCAAAACCACCGTATTTCTCAAACATGCTTATTGATGTCATTTAATTACCATTGGGTGTAATTTGTCCGATGCTAAATATGTAATAATTAGCGAATTAAGTGACTATTTATCTCTCTCAACGATTGATATTTAGTTAAGAAAACTGAAGGAATATATTTAATTTATAGCACGTAACTGTTAATTTAACCACTTTAAGTACAGTCAAAATAAACAGATTGAAGGAGGAGTAGGGATAGAATCTAGATTTAAATTTTGTTATCGTTTGCCCAATAGTAGATTATATTCGACGGATTCTACTTTTTCTACACGATAAACTCTTTGCCATTTATTTGATTTAAATTAACAAAATTAACGGGTTTACTCTTGCTGTATTTTCTATTGCTGTTTATTCTCTTTAATATTAGCCATAAATTTAGAGAATATAATGAAAGAAAATTACTTTAAAAAGTACCCGAACAAAGATGGATTTTTTAATGAATACGGCGGCGCATTTATTCCTCCGAATTTAGAAGACGAAATGAAAAAAATTAACGATGCTTATTTTGCTATTAGTAAGTCCCATAAGTTTATTTCAGAGTTACGTGATATTAGAAAGTATTATCAAGGTCGTCCTACTCCCGTTTATCATTGTCACCGCTTATCTGAAAAGCATGGTGGACAAATCTATTTAAAAAGAGAAGATTTAAACCATACCGGTGCCCATAAGCTTAATCATTGTATGGGAGAAGCTTTACTTGCAAAACATTTAGGTAAAAAGAAGTTAATTGCTGAAACAGGTGCAGGACAACATGGCGTTGCATTAGCAACAGCAGCCGCTTACTTTGGCTTAGAGTGTGAAATTCATATGGGGCAAGTTGATATTGAAAAAGAGTACCCTAATGTACTGCGCATGAAAGTATTAGGGGCAACTGTTATTCCAGCAACTCATGGCTTGAAAACTTTAAAAGAAGCAGTAGACAGTGCTTTTGAAGCGTATCTTAAAGATCCTATTTCAACCATTTATTGTATCGGCTCAGTTGTGGGCCCACATCCATTCCCCATGATTGTGCGAGATTTTCAACGTGTTATTGGTATAGAAGCTAAAGAGCAATTCTTCGATATGACTGGAGAATTACCAGACAGTGTTGTCGCTTGTATTGGTGGTGGTAGTAACGCAATGGGAATTTTTTCATCCTTTTTAGATGATGATGAAACTCAATTGTTTGGTATTGAGCCAGCAGGGAAGTCTTTTAAAACCGGAGAGCATGCCGCCACAATGACTTTAGGTAA
>Ga0209395_1002852_pt1 | contig 22069 bp, 17 predicted proteins | sample GOMGulsemesocosm_3_FD_184635 | JGI IMG/M metagenome (GOLD analysis project Ga0209395, IMG submission 184635) | Methane-oxidizing microbial communities from mesocosms in the Gulf of Mexico - GOM9D Gulf of Mexico (SPAdes) (version 2) | ecosystem: Environmental > Aquatic > Marine > Cold seeps... | reverse complement strand
AATGGACTAATCCCCTTTGATTATATAATGCAGTGCCTTGATCACTTCGCAAATAACAACGATGACATCGAGGCTATCTTGCCTTGGAAAATCAAACTTGACTAGGTGTACTTGGCCGGACGCTTACAATTGCAGCGGCTTTTTCGTGTCTGGAATTTAAGACTAGTAAGTATATGGGCCGCCGTCGCTGACGAAGTCAGTGCAAGGTATTGCTCGTAGCCACGAACGGAACGACATAGCCTCCCCAACTGTTGCGTCGAACCTTGTTCGACGGACAGCACATCAAGGGAGTAGGTCATTGCCAGACTCCTATTTACTAAAGGCTCCGTTCTAACTAACGGAGCCTTTGCGCATCTAGCGTTTGGTAAAATGCAATGACCGGTATGATGCCACGAACTTCAAAGCGCTAGTCGACGACGTCGTCGTTGCAACAGGGTTAACGGGTTGATGGCTAACGTGGTCAACTTAATTGACGCCGACCGGACAAGTTAGTTGACGTCTAACAGGTGGGGTGTTTTTCGTATGTGCGATAAAAGCTTCTTCGTCATAGAATACTAACCGTCAATATTTTCGTATATTTTAAAAGTGCAACTTGCCTAAGAATCGTTATGTACTAGACTCAACTAAGGTTACGGTTCTTAATTTTAAAATACCAATATAAGAAAATATCTGATGTTGTTCGTTAATTAATGGAAGTATGTAAAAGGATTTAATAATGTCTCGTTCGTTTTCTTTATATCTCGATTCTATTCGGTTCTTGGCTGCGTTACTTGTCTTTTTGTATCACTCTAATGAAGGTTTTAAATTGTCTAATTCCCTATTTCATATGGGGCATGAAGCTGTGGTGATATTTTTTGTTATGTCGGGGTTTATCATTGCATTTTGTCGTGATGTTAAAGAAAAGCATATCTCAGAATTTATAGTAAATAGGGCATCAAGAATTTATTCGGTGGTATTGCCTGCAATCATACTTACATTGGTCGCAGATTCATTGGGGACCCAAATTGCCCCAGAGTTATATGGTGATCATTATGACTTAATCGCGGTTCGCATATTATCTAGCTTGGTGTTTACCAATGAACTTTGGCTAGTCTCGATCCAATCGCTAAGCAATGTACCTTACTGGTCGATAAATTATGAAGTCTGGTATTACGTCATGTTTGCGGTGGTTTTTTATTCGCGCTCATGGGGTGTGGCAATGCTAGTCTGCATCTTGTTTGTAGTTGGGCCTAAAATTGCGATGTTGGCACCTTGTTGGTGGATTGGGGTTTGGTTGTATAGAAAGAACCCGCTAGCTAATTGTTCACTGATACTAAACTTAGTTATTTTTATCTGTTCTGTTTTAGCTTTTAGTTTGTTTATTAGTTATGGAATTTCTAGTGTTGGCTGGAATGTGTTTGAAAGTTGGCTGCCGCCCGAGTTGTTTCTCGAGTTTGCTTTTTCGCGAAACTTTTTAAGTGATTATTTATTGACGGTGATTATTGTTGCGAATTTTGCATCGGCTAGAATTTTGTTCGCTAGTGTTGAGATTACTGAAAATAAAGTCACCAGACTAATTAGGCATTTGGCTAACTTCACATTCACGTTGTATTTATTACACCAACCCTTGATTGATTTATTTAGCGCGGTTTTATCAAAGTTTGAATTAAGCGCAGCGGTTAATCACAGCATTATTGTTATTGGTATATTCATATTAATACTCTTTATTGGTCATCCGATTGAAAACAGCAAGAGGATCTACCGAAATTATTTCAATAATTTATTGCTCAAGCTGCCAATTTTAAATCGGGGTGAACAGTCATGAATAAAACTAAAGTATTTATCACGATAGATGTTGAGGCATCTATCGCTGGTTGTTTTAGTGATCCGTCAAAATATAAACCATTACTAACACAGCCCGTTTATGGCTATAAGAATAATAAGAGCCATGGTTTGGGTTTTATTCTGGCAACGTTAGCCGAGCACCAGCTAAACGCCACGTTTTTTACCGAGTCATTGCAAAGCCGTTATTTTGGTTATGACACGATGAGTGAGGTGGTAAAAAAAATACAATCCTACCAGCAGGATATCCAACTGCATGTTCACCCGTGTTGGACTAACTTTGATAATGGTACTGTTGTTTCTACAAAGTACAACGACCACTCGAGTGGAAGGTCGGCACAAGAAATGGTCGACATATTCGCTGAAGCGATAGATCGTTTTGTTAAGCTAGGTGCTGATAAGCCGGTAGCTGTTAGAACGGGTAGTTTCTCTTGTGATATTGAAACATTTAAAGCATTAGCGAAACTCAACGTACCGTTATCTTCAAATGTTGCGATGGGAATTTCGCCTCCAGCATCGGTTACGCTGCAAAACTACCATGGCTATCATGAGATTGAAGGTGTGATTGATCTACCATTGACCACTTTTAACTCTTATTCAGTTCGCGGTCAATCTGTGCCTCGTAGTATGGCCGTTACAGCCTGCTCAGCCCAAGAAATAATAACAATCTTAAATCAGGCTCATCAGCAGCAATTAGATAGCGTGTGCATCTTAACTCATCCGTTTGAATTTTTTAAAATCAGTAATTTTCAATATCATAATATTTGCAGCAATAAATTAACCCAGCAACGTTTTAAAACTATCTGTCAATTTTTGGCGAAAAACACAGATCGGTTCAGCACTAGTGATTTCAGGAATTTAGCGAATTCTAAAATTAATACCAAGCAACATCCGGTGTCGTTACAGGGCAGTTACCCACAAGCATTAACACGAGCTGGGGCAAATTTTTGCTACGACAGCTTAAAAACCGTTATTTAAATGGAGTCATCATTGAAGTCAATTATAGTGCTAAGTGTAAATACACCGATTGGTTTAACTATCTTGAGAGATTTAGCCGAGCACGGTTATCGAACCATTGGTATCGGTGCCAATGGTTGCATTGGGCATGCGTCAAAGCATTGTCACCAAAGTGAGGTTAGAGCATCAACTAGAGAGTTACTAATAGAGCAATTAGTATCATTATCTAAAACGTATCCACAGTCTTGCTTAATTGCAATTAGCGAGTCAGACATTGCGCTATTAAATGAGAGTCGGGCTACGCTTGAGCCTAAATTAAAGCTGTTGATCCCCCAATCACGCCAAATGGACATTGTGTTAGATAAAGCGTCGACGATAACCTACGCTAAAAGTGTAGGTATCGATTGCCCTAAAACATGGCTGATAAAAGAGCTAAATGAGCTTGATGATATTGCAGCGGAACTAACCTTTCCATTGGTATTAAAGTGGGCTAATCCGTTACAAGTTCAGGCTAAGTTGCAACAACAAGGTTTAACTCTCCATAAATTATTGTATGCGCTTAACTATCAACAGCTGTCCGAATTGCTTGAGCCCTATCAGAGTATCGGGAGCTTCCCGCTGATCCAAGCCTATTGTCATGGTGTTGGGCTTGGCCAGTTCTTTTTATGTAAAGATGGTCAGGTTCATCTTGAGTTTCAGCATATTAGAGAGCATGAATGGCCGCCGGAAGGAGGCACATCAACGCGGTGCCGTTCGGTAGAGCTATCGCAGCATCAAGCTTGCCTTGAGCAATCAAAAGCATTATTAAAGAAAATCAACTGGCAAGGTGTTGCAATGGTTGAGTATCGATTTTGTGCTAAGCGCCAGCAATATATTTTAATGGAAATTAATGGCCGGTTTTGGGGGAGTTTAGCGCTGTCATATTATAGCGGTGTTGGTTTTGCATCGGGCTTAGTTAAATTGCTTGGTGATAATAAATCGGTGCAACAAACTAACTATCGATTAGTGAGCGCAATATACATGATCCCTGAAGTAAAAAGACTGCTGCGAATTTCATTCCAGCAACAAGCAATTAACGACCCCGTTTTTAAATCTTCGGCCAGCCAAAGTTTATGGTCGTTAATAACCAGTTACTGTAGTTTTAAATGTCATTACTTTGTGTTTAATTGGCAGGATCCTCGCCCCTTCTGGCAAGATATGCGCAACGTGCTACGAAAAATAGCACAAGCCAAATAGCTTAAGAAGAACGAGCTGTTGCAAAGAGTGTAATGACTTGCGCGACAGCTGACTCAATACGATTAAAGCAACTGTTGAAATAGGCTTCACTATGGGTAAAAGGGTCGTAAATTAACGGACTACTCGGAGATGAAAATAAGCCAAGTAAACTTACTTGAACATCTGGATGTTGTAATACCGATGTGATCTGATCGAGGTGGCGATCCTCCATCACCAAAAACAAATCTCCTGAACTGACGACAAAGTCAGTTAAATCTGTGGTCAAATGCTGTGAAAGGTCAACTCCCCGTGCCGTAGCCACTTTAGCCGCGACTTCATTAGCAGCTTGCCCTGTGGTAGTGGCGTACCCAAGCGAGGCAACTTTGTCTGTGGTCTGCAGTGCTAAATAATGGGCATAAGACGAACGACAAATATTGCCTTGGCAAACAAAAACTAATCGTTTGACCTTGGACCAATCGAGATCTTTTTGTGCCTGATAATAGCCTAATTTATTTTTTACGTTATCTAGATGTGAACGAATAAAACCTCGATAGGTTCCGTAGTTAGTGCTAAACATAATTAATACCTCCAATGTATCAATTAATAATAGCTGGGCTTTTGATAAATGCTGTGATTTGGTTGCATAATTGCTGTTATTAAAAATTAGGTTTAAACACCAGCGAACGATGATCCTTAATTCGTTAAAATCGACGAGTTAATGATCCTTTAAATAATCATTAACTCGTCTGTTGGCTTTATTACTATTTAGCGAAAACTACGGTCTTTTTATCGTGAACAAATATTCGATGTTCAATGTGATAACGTACCGCGCGTGACAAGGTCAGGCATTCAATATCACGGCCAGTAGCCGCGAGATCTTTTGGATAACAACAATGATCCACGGTTTCGACGCCTTGGGTAATGATTGGCCCTTCATCAAGATCATCACTGACATAATGAGCCGTCGCCCCGACGAGCTTAACGCCCTTATCATACGCTTGATAATAAGGCCGTGCGCCCTTAAAGCCCGGTAATAATGAGTGATGAATATTAATCGCCCAACCCGATAACTTTTGACACATCTCGCTTGATAAAACCTGCATGTAACGCGCTAATATTACCAAGTCAGCACCAGACTGCTCAATGATTTCCCATACTTGAGCTTCTTGTTGCGGTTTAGTTTCTTTGCTGATTGGCAAGTGGTGATAAGGTAAACCATGCCACGTTGCTAGCTCTTCTAGATCAGGGTGATTAGAAATGATCGCCATGATCTCAATGTCGAGATCTCCGGTGCGATAACGATAAAGTAGATCATTGAGGCAATGATCATGTTTCGAGACCATGATCACCACTTTAGTTTTTTTGGCTTTAGCGCAGAGCTGCCAGTCCATTTCAAAAGCGGCAGCCTTGTCTTTAAATGTAGCGATAAAGTGGGCACGATCAAACGGCTGTGTTTGATCGGGTCTAAATTCGATGCGAATGAAAAAACGATCTTTGTCAGTATCATCAAATGAATGAATTTCGTTAATGTAGCAACCTTGCTGATAAAGGTAACTGGTCACAACATCAACTGTACCTGGTTTGCTTGGACAGCTCGCGGTAATGATCTGCGTTTGTAAATTGGAAGCGGACATATGGTTCTCCGAAAACCGCCAATCAGAAAGCTGATTGGCGGTGTTAATATGACAGGGCTTGTTTAGCTAAGTTTGCTTTGGTTTAGTTTAGTTTAGCTTTATTATTTCGCGATAGTCAGGCCATATTCTAAGCTAGCTTGCTGGATCCATAACCAAATGTAATCAGAAAAGCTGCGACGGATCACCAGTTGAAACTCTAACTCACCGGTACGTTTTATAATAGCGCCAGATTGGGCGAATGTCGTGCCAATGACCTTGCCAATTGGGAAGCTAGCTAAATGCATGTCATAACCCGTCGATTTTTTCATTAGGTTAATCACATCTTTACCGGCCAAATTGACAATGGTTTGCGCGCCGCTAATATCGCTGACGGCGAAATGGCCGGTTAAGTTTGATCTTAGCTTTGCTTCAACTTCAGCTTCGGTGCCAGATGCAACGATCACTAACCATTCATCAGGCGCTAGCCACAGAATTTGGGTCTCGCCGCTACTAGCGCTTTCGCATGGGTTTACTGGCAAAGCCAATCCCAGTGTTTGCTCTATGCCGGCGACAAAAGCAGGATCTTGAGCATTGCCACGTAAATTTAGGTGACCTAATAATTTGATCTCTTTAAGGATCACTCCACCGTTGCTGGTGTAGGCGGCTAGATTTTCGAGGTCGCCATGGTGCAATGGTGACTGTGCTAAGCTCGGATCATTGATGACATCACTAATAATGGTATTAGACATTTTGACGATCTCCTTTTGGATCATAAAACACCGGGCTGCAAATCTCGGCCTCAGCAGTAGTGCCATCGGCTAGCGGCAAATAAACCGTTTGACCTTGGCGGTTAATGCCGCCTTTCACTACTGCTAATGCGATTGAATAACCCAAGCAAGCACTGTAATAACTAGAATTGACATGGCCAACCATAGTCATTGGGATCGGTTGATCCTTTTCGAATACGATTTGCGATCCTTCTGGCAATACAAATTTAGGATCTTTCGATTTTAAGCCAACCATTTGTTTGCGATCATCTCGCTGATTATCGAAACGGGTCCATGATCGTTTACCAATATAGCTAAACTCTTTCTTTTTACCAACGACCCAGTTCATGTCTAAATCTTGCGGTGTGACTGAGCCATCAGTATCTTGACCGACAATGATAAAGCCTTTTTCTGCACGTAAAATATGCATGGTTTCAGTGCCGTACGGGGTAATGTTAAATTCTTTACCTGCGTCCATCACTGCTTGCCACGTGTGCATGCCAAAGTTAGCCTGAACGTTAATCTCAAACGAGAGCTCACCGGTAAATGAAATCCGGAAGATCCGCGCTTTAACCCCTGCGACAGTTGCATTGATCCAATCCATATATTTAAAGGCGTCGTTGCTAACGTCTTGCTGACAAATTTTCTCTAAAACCTTGCGGCTGTTCGGGCCCGAGATGGTCATGGTCGACCATTGGTCGGTCACGGTTGAAAAGTACACTTCAAGTTCTGGCCATTCGGTTTGATGCCATAACTCTAACCACTGCAATACGCCTGCTGCGCCGCCAGTGGTGGTAGTCATGATAAAACGGTTATCATCAAGACAAGCGGTTACCCCGTCATCAAACACCATGCCGTCTTCTTTACACATCACGCCATAACGACATTTACCAACGGCAAGTTTGCTCCACGGATTGGTATAAACCCGGTTAAGGAATTCACGAGCATCTTTACCTTGGATATCAATTTTACCCAAGGTTGACGCATCTAAAATACCGACACTGTTACGGGTGGCTACACACTCACGCTCTAATGCTTGTTGCATGCTTTCGCCGACATGTGGGAAATACCACGGGCGTTTCCATTGGCCAACGTCTTCGAACTCTGCGCCATTGTCCAAATGCCATTGATGCATTGCACTAAAGCGCGCCGGATCAAACAAGTGCTTAACATCTGCACCAGCAAGGGCACCAAAGGTCGTTGGTGTGTACATTGGGCGGAAAATGGTGGTACCGGTTTCCGGAATAGTTTTGCCCAAAGATTTAGCGGTAATGGCCATGCCGTTAATGTTGCCAAGCTTGCCTTGGTCAGTACCAAAACCTAATGCGGTATAGCGCTTAACGTGCTCAATCGACTCAAAACCTTCACGGTTAGCCAGTTCAATACCAGCAGCGGTGACATCATTTTGATAATCAACAAACTGCTTGGGCGCACGGCTGGTCGGTTTGGTGTGCGGAATATGGAATAGCGCCATTGCTGCAGACTCAACCGGATCTTGGGTTTGTGGCAAGGTGCCGCTGTAATGGCCGTTGCCAAAACTTGCTTTTTGGGCGGCAGTAGCCCCGGTAGCAAAACCTGTAGCAAGTACTTTAGCCAGCGCATAATCGCCGACCAAACCACCACAAACGTGCTGTTGTTGCACTGTTTCGCCAGGCACAAAGCCGTTAACATCATCGCGCCATACCGGGCGACTGCCAGTATGTGATGACAAGTGAATTACTGGGCTCCAACCGCCTGAGCTAGCGACGGTATCACATTTAATTAATGCAACTGGGCTAGTGACTTGGTCACCTTGACTGTTGAGCTTGGCAATATCGACGCCACTGACGCGCTTGCTGCCTTTAACTTCGATAATGCCATGACCAAACTTAATGGTGATGCCACGATCTATTGCTTGTTTGACTAAATCGCCGTCAGCGCTGCTACGTGTGTCGATAATCGCAACCACTTTACGGCCGGTATCATGCCAATCAATCGCCGTTTTGTAGGCGTTATCGTTAGTAGTCATTAATACTAATTCAGTGCCTGGTACTACCGAGTAACGGTTAATGTAGGTTGAAACAGCATTGGCTAACATACAGCCAGGCACATCATTATTGCCAAAGACTAATGGACGCTCGTGCGAACCAGTCGCTAAAATTACTTGCTTAGCACGTACTTTATGCACGCGTTGACGGGTGCCAGCAACGTGCTCACCAAGGTGATCGGTGCGGCGTTCGTTAATGCCTAAATAGTTATGATCGTAATAACCAAACACCGTACTGCGCGGCAATAACATCACGTTGTCTAAACTGGCTAATTCACTGACAACTTCGTTAACCCACTGGGTCGGCACTTGTTCGCCAATGGCTTGCTTAGAGCATAATAAGTGGCCCCCGAACTCGTTTTGTTCGTCACTGATAATGACACGGGCGCCAGTACGGGCTGCTGCTAAGGCTGCCGCAAGACCTGCTGGGCCGCCGCCAACAATCATGACATCACAATGGTGATGCATTTTGTCGTATGTGTCAGGATCTGGTTGTTGCGGGCTGCAGCCTAAACCAGCGCCTTTACGGATTAATTTTTCGTAAGACATCCACAGTGATTGCGGATACATAAAGGTTTTGTAGTAAAAACCTGGTGGCATCACGGCGCCGCCAACTTTGCCAACTGCCGACATCATGTCGAAATCAACATTGGGCCAACCATTGGTTGAAGTCGCGGTTAGGCCTTGATACAACTCGGTTTGGGTTGCGCGTGGATTTGGCACTGTCGTTGCTTGGGTTGAACCAACCTGAAAAATAGCGTTAGGTTCTTGCGCATCAGCACTGATGATGCCACGTGGGCGGCTGTATTTAAAACTACGGCCGATAACATCAACGCCATTGGCTAACAGGGCTGAAGCGACGGTGTCGCCTTCAAAACCGTGGTACTGCTTGCCATTAAAGGAGAATGTCAGGCTGTTGGCGCGGTTAATTCGCTCGTTGCTGGCATTAATACGATTGACTTGGCTCATTTTTCGCCCTCACTAGTGAAACTTGGCTGTTGGCCAATTTTATAGGATTCGAGAATTTGGTAAGTGGCGGTATTACGGGTCACATTAAAAAACTTGCGACAGCCGGTCGCGTGTAGCCATAACTCGTGATGGAGGCCGCGTGGATTTTTGCGAAAAAACAAATACTCGGCCCACTGAGCATCGCTGAGCTCTTCAGGGTTTAACGGCCGCTTGATATGCGCCTGACCAGCCGGGGCAAACTCTTCTTCTTCGCGATCTTCTTCGCAATAGGGACAATGGATAAGCAACATAAGATATATTCCCTTTAGTGTGCGACGCCGGCTGCGCCGTGCTCGTCGATAAGTTGGCCAGAGGTAAAACGGTCGATAGTAAACGGCTTGGCTAGAGGATGTGGTTCGTCATGAGCAACAGTGTGTGCAAAGACATGACCAGCCCCAGGGGTTGCTTTAAAGCCACCAGTGCCCCAGCCGCAGTTAAAGTACAAACCTTTTATATGCGTTTTAGAAATAATCGGGCAGGCGTCTGGACACGTATCAACAATGCCACCCCAAGCGCGATTTAAACGAACACGGCTAAAGATTGGGAACATTTCAACTATCGCGGCAATGGTGTGTTCAACCACATGGAACGAACCACGTTGGCCGTATCCGACATAACCATCAATGCCAGCGCCGATAACTAAATCGCCTTTGTCAGATTGACTGACGTAACCGTGCACGTGATTAGACATGACTACCGTATCTAAAATTGGCTTAAGTGGCTCAGACACCATCGCTTGCAGTGGGTGAGACTCAAGCGGTAATTCCATGCCGACCATTTTGGCGATAACCGTTGAATTACCCGCGGCAACACAGGCAACTTTGGTTGCTGAAATATAACCACGGTTGGTTTCAACCCCAATCACAGCACCGTCTTTTTGACGAATACCAGTCACTTCAGTTTGCTGCAATAAATCAACGCCTAAGGCGCTGGCAGCACGGGCATAACCCCACGCGACAGCATCGTGACGCGCTGTACCTGCACGGGCTTGCCATGATGCGCCCATTACTGGGTAACGCGCGTTTTTAGAACAATCTAAAATCGGCACCATTTCTTGAACTTGAGCGTTGCTTAATACCTCGCCGTCGATGCCATTAAGGCGGTTGGCATTGACTCGACGCTCGATGTCGCGCATGTCTTGCAAGGTGTGCCCTAAGTTAAGCACGCCGCGCTGACTGAACATGAGGTTATAGTTTAATTCTTGGGCCAATCCTTCCCACATTTTTAGTGAGTGCTCGTACAGGTGTGACGCTTCGTCCCACAGGTAGTTAGAGCGAACAATAGTGGTATTACGGGCAGTATTACCACCACCAAGGTAGCCTTTTTCAACCACTGCAATGTTGGTCATGCCATGTTCTTTGGCTAAATAATAAGCCGTTGCTAAGCCATGACCGCCACCACCAATGATGATGATGTCGTAATGCTTTTTCGCAACCGGATTGGTCCAAACGCGTTGCCAGTTTTCATGAAAACTTAATGAATGTTTTAACAGGCCGAACCCTGAATATTGTTGCATGGTCATACCTTCTTTATCGTGCCTAGTTCGAGGCTATTATGCTGAAAAATTAATAGGCGCAGCTTGCGCAAGCGCCGTAAATTATTTAACGGTAAACAGGGTTGGCATCACACAAGCCCAGCACCTTGCTTTTTACTTGCTCAATGACTTGCTCGTTGTTGATATCATCCAGCACATCACAAATCCAACCTGTTAGTTGCGATACTTCGTCAAGTCCAAAACCTCGACTGGTGATTGCTGGTGTGCCAATACGCAGGCCGCTGGTCACAAATGGTGATTGCGGATCGTTAGGCACTGAATTTTTATTAACCGTGATATTAGCGCGACCAAGCGCTGCGTCAGCATCTTTACCGGTGATGCCTTTGTCGATTAAGTCGAGTAAAAATAAGTGATTATCAGTACCGCCAGACACAACGTTATAACCACGAAGTTGAAATACTGAGGCCATTTCACGGGCATTAGCGATAACTTGTGCCTGGTAGGTGACATAGTCAGGGCTCATTGCTTCTTTAAATGAAATCGCTTTAGCGGCAATAACATGCATTAACGGGCCACCTTGGCCAGCGGGGAATACCGCTGAATTTAATTGCTTAGCCAGCGTTTCGTCTCTTGCCAAAATTAAACCGCCGCGGGGACCGCGTAACGTCTTATGAGTCGTGGTCGTAACAACATCAGCAATTGGCACCGGGTTCGGATAAAGACCTGCCGCGACCAAACCAGCGACATGGGCCATATCAACAAATAACCACGCGCCAATGCTGTCGGCGATGTCACGAAAACGTTGCCAGTCAACAACTCGAGAGTAGGCCGAGAATCCGGCAATAATCATTTTAGGTTGGTGCTCTTGAGCGAGTTGTGCCACTTGATCGTAGTCGATTTCGCCAGTGCTTTCGTTTAGGCCGTACTGCACCGAGTTATAAATTTTACCCGAGAAGCTGACTTTAGAGCCGTGGGTTAAGTGACCACCGTGAGCCAAGCTCATGCCCAACACAGTTTCTCCGGGCTTAAGCAGCGCCATAAAGACTGCTGCATTGGCTTGCGAGCCAGAATGAGGTTGGACGTTGGCGTATTGTGCGCCGAATAACTCTTTGGCGCGGTCGATCGCTAATTGTTCGATAGTATCGACATGTTCACAGCCACCGTAATAACGTTTGGCCGGATAACCTTCAGCATATTTATTGGTTAACTGGGTGCCTTGCGCCTGCATTACCCGCGCACTGGTATAGTTTTCAGAGGCAATCAGTTCGACATGATCTTGTTGGCGACGATCTTCAAGCCCAATCGCTTGCCAAATCTGATCATCGAAACCTGCTATCTGGTCATTCTTATAAAACATATCTACTATCTCCGCCGTTAACCCTGTTCTATGAGTGGGTCAGCCGTTAGTTTATTTAGTGGTAAGGAGTTATCCCTGATGTACCAAGATACTAGCTTGCGATCTGGCGGTAAATAGTTCCGCCAGCGCCATAATCAAGACTATTTACGACATTGAAATAGCGTTTTTTTGTCGTTAATAACCCAAAATAAATGACGCTAGTGGACGCTACTAGCAATAAATTTGTCGATGATCTGATTGTTTTAGGTTGAAAGTCAGTCGCTGTTGCATTTACGGACTAAACTCTATGGGTATTTCTAGTGTGCAAGTGAACTTATTTTAGAGATTAAACAGCGCCGATTTATCTAAATTAATCGGTTATAAAATACAACGGTTATGCATTCTCAAGCCTAGGTACAGTGGTATTTAAAATAGGTAGATAAAACTTTGGTTAGTATTGTTTAAGGTTTATTTATGGGCATCTTCAGTCAGTTACCATCGGTTCGCCGCGTGATGAAAAAGCAAAATTCGAAGCACTTTATAATGATTGCTTTGTTGTGTTTTTTTGCACTGTGGTGGCAAGCAACTACTTGGTATGACACATACTTGGTCGAGCAGAAGCGCGTGGAGATTAGCCATCAACTGAGCCAACACGCCAGTGACCTGTCGCAAGTCATTCACAGCCGCGTTGCCCTGCTACAAGGGTTAGCATCCTTTGTTGAAACCGACATCGTTCCGCAGGCAAAGATTACGCCGGCCGCTAAAAAGCGCCTAGATACTTTTTTGTCGGGATTGTTTATCACCGGCTCAGGAATTCGTAACTTTGCTGTCGCGCCCAATGGCGTAATAGAGTACATCTCCCCGCTAAATGGCAATAAAGAAGCCTTTGGTTATGACTTATTAAATGATCCTAGCCCCAGTGGTGGCATTGTGTCACGTAGGGCGATTGATCAACGCTCGATGGCATTAACTGTCCCAATAACGCTACGCCAAGGAGGATTGGGCTTAATTGCACGTCAAGCGATCTTCCATAATCAAGAAGCGTGGGGCATCGTCAGTATGGTACTGGATGTCAAATCGCTACTACGAGATGCAGGCACTTTCGAGGCGTCAGCACTCGGGCATATTGCGTTAAGAGATCTGCGTGGAAATACATTTTTTGGCAGTGAGCAAGTGTTTACCCGGCGCACAATTTCTCAGCGGATTAAGCTGCCTGAGGGATACTGGGAGTTAGGGGTCGATCCTTTGCTTGAAAATGAACAATCAAACCAACAGCTTAGTGTGTTCAAAATTTCGCTGGGCGCATTTTTTTTATTAGTTACTGGTTTGTTTTTTGCTTTTCAGCCAAGAAACTCTAATTTTATTAAACAGCCTGCTTTTGAAGGCGAGCTGGTTCAGTCTGAAATAACTAAAGATGGTGGGCCACCGGCATGGTTGCCACCGGCCTTAACGGCTGCTGGGATTATTTGCGCCATCATTGCGTTCTATTATTTTATGCAACGAAATGATCTTAGTACGCAGCAACAAAAGTTAGACAATACCATGGTGACATTAACAAACACCCTGCAACGCCGGCTTAAATCACATATTACCTTCCTTAACCTGACGAGCGCACAAATTGCGTTTCAGCACCTGAGCACACCTGCTTTTCAGTCACTCAGTTCCCGTTATATTGTCGAGCATTCTGGCTTAGCTAAAATCATCTGGGTGAGCCGTGAATTTACAATCCTTGCGATGGCTCCGTATAAACATAATGAATCACTTATTGGCGCCGCTTTGTCGCATTCAGAAGCAAAACGTATTTCTGAGCAGATTAGTCAGTTGAAACAAGTTGTTTATAGCAATAAGTACGTTAATGAGCGCGGTGATGCTGTTTTTGAGGTCTATGTACCAATAATTAATGAACACCAGCTAGTGGGGGCGTTAGTTGGCGTTTATCGGATTGATACACTACTAGATGGTTTAGTTTCGAAATCACTTCGTAGCGCCTATAAAATTGAATTATTAAGCAGTCAGGGGAAAGTGCTTTTTACCGATAATAAACAAGGAAAAACGCTGCTCACGCAAACAACAGTAATCAGCCCATTGCAGTCGGACATTTTATTAAGGCTTAGTAGTTATGAGAAAAATTCAAGCCAAAGCATGGTGTTATTATTATTATTATCGATGCTGCTCGCAATGGGAGTGACGATAAGCTTGTGGTTGCAATACCGCCAGAGCTGCAAATATTGGCAGACAGGAAAATCATTGCATGCCAGCCAGCAACATTTTCGCGCGATAGCTCATGGTGCACCGATGGCTATAGTGATTTCTAGACCTCGTGATGGCATTATTTTGTATGCTAACGCCCAAGCACAAACATTATTTCAACCTGATTTGTCCTCGTCTAATTACGACAGAGCGGTAGGTTATTGTGTTAATCGCAAAGATTATCGGAAAATGCAAAGAGAGATGATCCGTAATGGCTACCTTGAAAATATTGAATTGGAATTGAAAAAGGGTGACCAAACGGTCTTTTGGGGCGGCGTATCGGCCAAGCGAGTGAGTTATGGTAAGGACACCGCCATTATTATTAGCGTGAACGATCTAACTGAGCGAAAAAAATATGAGGATCAATTATTTAATCAGGCAAACTTTGACTTATTAACCGGATTACCAAATCGTGGCTTAGCATTTGAGCGTCTTGAAAGGGCGTTAATTAAAGCGCGTCGAGAGGGGGGCTATTTAGCATTGATGATGCTAGATCTTGATCATTTTAAACAGATCAATGACAATTTTGGTCATGATGCTGGCGATTATTTACTAAAAGAAGTTACCAAACGAATGACTGGATGCATTAGAGCTGGTGATACCGTGGCGCGTATTGGCGGTGATGAGTTTAGCTTATTGCTGCCTGAACTTGGCGACGCGATGGAAGCTGAGCTGATCGCAGAAAAAATAATTGCAGCCTGCGCAGCGCCAGTGCTTTTTTGTCAGTATGAAATGGCGGTGGGTGTTAGCATCGGGATTGCGATCTATCCTGAAGATGGTGAGAGTCAAACTATTCTATTTAAACATGCAGATATAGCCATGTACAAATGTAAAAATGAAGGCCGTAATAGCTTTCGTTTTTATACCGATAGAATGAATGATCAGGCGCTGCTTCAACTTAAAATTGAACAAGAATTACGTCAAGTTATCGCACGAAAAGAACTCTATCTTGAATATCAGCCATTAATTAATGTCACTAACAATAACGTTGCTGGGGTTGAAGCATTGCTCCGTTGGAATAGCCCAACCTTGGGACAGGTGAGTCCGCAAGACTTTATTCCGATCGCCGAACGCATCGGTCTTATCAATGAGATTGGCCGGTGGGTGCTAGAAACAGCGTGCGCTCAAATTAAGCAATGGCAAGATAAACCTGGCATGCCAGTGTATGTCGCGGTCAATGTGTCGGGCCAGCAATTGCGCGATGTGGATTTAGTGCCGATTGTTGCGGATGTTTTAGCCAAATTTGATTTAGAACCTGCCGCGTTAGAACTAGAAATTACCGAAAGTGTGTTGCTTGGAAACACCGAAAAAAATAGCAAAACTTTAAAACTGCTCCACCAAATGGGGCTCCGTTTAGCGATTGATCATTTCGGTATCGGTTATTCGTCACTGAAGTATATTAGACGCTCACAGTTTGATACGCTTAAAATAGATAGCTCATTTGTTGAAAGTGTCCCTGATGAATTGGCTGCGACTCAATTGGTAAATGCTATGATTTCGATGGCCAATAATTTGGGGTTAAATGTTGTGGTCGAGGGCGTTGAAAATAAACAGCAACTTGATTTTGTAAGCCACAGTCAGTTAGTGCAGGGGTTTTATTTAGCTAAACCAATGTCGGCCGAGAACATAGAAGCCTTTGTTAAGGCTAATCTGCCGCCTGACACCGATAAGTAACAACGACCATCAGCTGGTGGCCGTTGCTATTACTGCTTAATCCGAGATATGCCTAGTACTCGACGACTACATCGCCAATCGGTACGCTGCAGCAGGTAAGAATAAACCCGGCTGCGACATCTTCATCGGTGATGCCACCATTATGTGACATTTCCACTTCACCGTGAGTTTTTTGCACTTTACAAGTACCACAAATCCCCATACCACAAGCTTTAGGTATATGAAGTCCAACTCTTGATGCGGCGACATGTACTGTTTCACCGGGATTAATTTTAACCGATTTACCCGTGGTGCTAAACTCAACAGAGACCATTGAATCTGGATCTAGTACGATATTAGCCGCAACCTCGGCTTGCAGCTCGGCGTCTTGTTGCGCTTCTTCCGGTGGCGCGCCAAAGCTTTCTTCGTAGTAGTTTGACATGTCAAAATCAAGGCTTTGTAACATCTTTTTGACGGCGACCATATACGGCGTTGGACCACAACAATAAACGGTGCGATCCATAAAGTCGGGCGCGATAATTCTTAACTTATCTTCATCGAGGAAGCCGCTGAACCCACTCCAACTTTGGCCAATCTCATAACGTTCACAGATAAGATTAAGGTTAAAATTGGTAATTCTCGAATCCATATATTCAAGCTCGCGGCCAAAAATTATATCACTTGGCGTGCGTGCACTATGGGCAAAAACAATGTCGACATTGCCATTGGTATCGAACCACCAACGGGCCATTGACATCACAGGGGTAATGCCTACCCCGCCTGAGAGCAATAACACTTTATCGCTCGTTATATCAATACAGTTAAAGACTCCAACAGGACCGTGAACCGCCAGATGATCACCTTGGCTCAGGTTGTCATGCAGCCAGTTCGATACTAACCCGCCAGGTACACGTTTGACGGTAATCGAAAAACTGTATGGCACTGACGGCGAAGAAGAAATGGTATAACTTCGCATTATTTGCTCGCCTTCGATCTCCAATTCAAAGGTAACAAATTGACCGGGCTTGAAAAAATGCATCACAGGCTCGGTTGATGTAAAGCAATAGGTGCGCACATCGGCGGTTTCATCAATGACTTTTACGCACTCAACATTGTGCCGGCCATTTATCCATGTTTGGGTGTTGATGTCTTGTAAATTACTACTCATAAGGATCCCGTGATTCAGCTCTTTTATCGCTATCAAATATCCGGCACTTGGTGACTTACAACTTAGCTGAAAACGACACGTTATTAGTTGTTTAAACCACTGCACTAATTTTTTTCAAAATATTCGAAAATTGATCCTGATCATTTTCTATTGTCGTACTCGAGGTTTGGTCGGAATTGACAAATAACAAGGTCGCTTTTAGATAAACTGAAGATGACGCTGAGCGGCAAAATCATAACAATCACCGAGCTATCGATTATTAGTATGAATAATTGAATGGGTCGAGTTTAAAAACGACATCCAGTGACAGACACTGGTTACGAAAGGAATTAGTCATGGCATGCATTAGCGAGCTACAAAACATAAATATTAGTGCGGCTGAATCATTGGCACAGTCAGTTGCTCAGCAGTTAGAAGCCCACCCTGTTTCTTATTCATTACCGCAGCCATTTTATAATGATCAGGCGTATTTTGAACTAGAAATGGAACAAATATTTTATAAAGAATGGCTGTTCGCAGGCATTACTTGTGAAATCCCAGATAAAGGTAGTTTTATTACGCTGCAAGTAGGCGACAATCCAATTACTATTATCCGCGATCAAAACGGTGAAGTGAGAGCATTCCACAATGTTTGTCGCCACCGCGGGTCTAAACTGTGCTTGGTTAAGCAGGGCAAGGTGCCTAAATTAGTTTGTCCTTATCATCAATGGACTTATGAACTCGATGGCAACCTGTTGTTCGCGGGCACCGAAATGGGCGATCAGTTTGATAAGGCTGATTTTGGTTTACACAGTGTCCATTGCCGCACCGCTGGTGGCTATATTTACATTTCACTGTGTGACAACCCAACTAATATTGATGGTTTCTTTGATGACTTGACTAAATATCTTGAACCCTATGATTTAGATAATGCCAAAGTTGCAGTTGAAAGTACGTTAGTTGAAGACGCTAACTGGAAGCTCGTGATTGAAAATAACCGCGAGTGTTACCATTGCAATGGTGCACACCCTGAGCTGCTCAATTCCCTATTGGAATGGGATGATACTGAAGACCCACGCGCCAGTGAGCAATTTAAAGCGCAAGTCGCCGCAAAGCAGGCTGCGTGGGAAGCCGAAGGCATTCCATATAAGCATGTTGCTCATGGCCATGGTTTACGTAATCGGATAGTTCGGATGCCTTTATTGGAAGGCACAGTGTCGATGACTATTGATGGTAAAGCGGCTTGTAAAAAATTAATGGGCCGGATCAAAAATCCTGATATGGGCTCAATGCGAATTTTGCACCTGCCAAATTCGTGGAGTCACGCCATGGGCGATCATCTCATTGCGTTTCAGGTCGTACCATTGGGGCCACAAAAAACCCAAGTGACGACCAAATGGTTAGTTCATAAAGATGCGGTCGAAGGCGTAGATTATAATGTCGAGAAAATGCGCCGCGTGTGGGATGCAACCAATGCTCAAGATCGGACCTTGGCCGAAAACAATCAAAAAGGCATTAACTCGATGGCTTATCAGCCTGGGCCTTATTCTCAGACTTATGAATTTGGCGTGGTTAACTTTATTGACTGGTTTAGCGATACGATGCAAAAAAACATCGCGTCTTAATCCTTATCAGACAAAAATATCATTCAAAAGCGCTAATTAGCGCTTTTTTTATGGCATAATTGCCGCCGATGTCGGTATTTTCCAGCTTTCTTCAGCTTAAGTTAGTCAATATCAGCCCAATAATGACATTTTCATCTTAGTGATTTAAACAAATGATAGGGTAGTGTGGTTTACTTACGGCAGTAGGAAATTACGTTATTTAATATCTATGTATAATTGCAGAGATGCACAGATTGTCAGCAATCTCGACGTAGACAGTAAATATATTATCCCCATCTTTTTTTCTTCATTTAATGATCACTAAATTATTGTTATTGGTAAAATTAGGCTTAAATGTTAGTCGGTTGAGGTCCTACCGATGTCGCATATAGATAGCTTAATATGGCACATCTCTGTCTAAATAGTAGGCGCGTTGTAGGTTGTTCACGTGTGGAGAACAAGTGCTATTAGTGTGTATTTATACTGATAGCTGAGCAAAACGTAATGAAAGAATCAGGTTAGTAATTTTATCGCGTTAAAGCTACTAACTAGGTTCTTTGTTTTATAATAACAAATAGAGAAGGCGGTTTTTTCATGACAGCAAATCATGGTTGGTTAAAAGGGATGAATCCCGTAACAACCCTATTTTCAATGGCAATAATTACAGCTTTCGTATTGGCCGGTGTATTTTATACCGAACAATCGGGGGCGTTATTTAGCGCTGTTTCGGGTTGGATACTGGATTATCTCAAGTGGTATTACATTGGCATTGTAGCGATATTTTTGTTTTTTTGTATTTGGCTAGCGTTTAGTCGGTACGGTAATTTACGTTTGGGCGATGATGACTCGCGTCCCGAATATAGCAATTTCTCGTGGTTTTCGATGTTATTTAGTGCCGGTATGGGCATTGGATTAGTCTTTTGGTCGATTGCTGAGCCAATTTATCACTTTCAGAGCAACCCGTTTATTACTGAGGGTTTAACGCCTGAAGCTGCACAAATGGCGATGCGTTTAACGTTTTTCCATTGGGGTCTGCACCCATGGGCAATTTATGTCGTGGTTGGTTTGTCGTTATCGTATTTTTGTTACCGCAAAAAACTGCCATTAACCATTCGTTCTGCATTATACCCGCTAATTGGCGATAAAATGTATGGTCCTATTGGTCATGCGGTCGATATTCTTGCGGTATTTGGTACCGTATTTGGGGTGGCTACGTCGTTAGGTCTTGGTGTTACTCAAATGAATACCGGTCTTAATACGATGTTTGGCATGGAAGTATCACTGAATAATCAAATGATGTTGATTTTCGTTATTTCTGCGATTGCGACTCTTTCAGTAGTATCTGGTGTTGGGCGTGGGGTTAAAATCCTGTCTGAAGTCAACATGTGGCTAACTATCGGTATTTTAGTGTTCTTACTGTGCTTTGGCCCGACCCGTTATTTACTGGGCAGTTTGTTACAAAATACCGGTGATTATCTTGGTAATGTATTAGCGCTGAGTACGTGGACTGATTCTAACGAAAATAGCAAATGGCAAACGTGGTGGACCGCATTTTATTGGGGCTGGTGGATGGCTTGGGCACCTTTTGTTGGCATGTTTATCGCTCGCATCTCTAAAGGCCGAACTATTCGTGAATTTATCGTTGGCGTTTTACTGGTACCGACCTTCCTTGGTTTTATCTGGTTAACGCTGTTTGGCAGCACCGCAATTTATATTGAGCTGTTCCATCAGGTGACGAACCAAGCCGGTGAATTAGTAGCGGCGGCAGGTCAAGCAGGCATTATCGATGCTGTTAAAGCCGATATCACGTCAGCGCTTTATGTCACCCTTGATAAACTAGACGCTGGTGTTTTTGGTACCGCAGCTGCATTTTTAGCGACCTTGTTAATAGCGACTTACTTTGTGACCTCGTCAGATTCTGGCACCTTAGTGGTGACTACAATTTTATCGATGGGCAATGAAAACCCACCGACCGCACATCGTGTGATGTGGGGCATGGGTGAAGGTGCTGTAGCAGCAATTTTGTTAATGGTTGGCGGGCTTAAAGCATTGCAAACAGCCTCGATCACGGCGGCCTTACCATTCTCGTTCGTGATGATTATCATGATGTGGGGCTTGGTAAAGTCATTACGTCAAGAACAAATCGAACCTTGTGTTAAACATACTGGGGAAACTGCGACTAGCTAGGTTATAACAGCTTTATTAGCTAATGTTGCAATAGTATTAAAGCAAAACGCCAGTGATTAATCACTGGCGTTTTTTATTGTCGACACGAAAAACAGCACTGCTTAATCAATGAGTATAATGAACAGCCAACCACAGGGTTTCAATGCCAGGCTCGGTCCATGCTACTCGGTGTTTTTGATGCGGGGTAATGATTAAGTGATCCCCTGGTTTTAATGTCACCGAGGTTTGATTGTCAAACTCGATAATCGCTTGACCTTTAAGCACCGCAACCCATTCGTGGTGCGCTTGATCATACCAGCCAGTCTCTGGCGAACGGTGGCCTTTAGAGACAATTCGTTCAATCTTAACCGACTCACCTTGTGCTAGTACCTCAAAAAACTCGCTGCTTAAATCAGTCGTTGTTAGCTCGAATAGATTGGCCATTTTAGGTTAACTCTAGTGGGGAGGTATTGATCAAAATAGCGGATAAAATGGAAAAGGGAAAGTAGATAGTTGAAAGTGATATTTAACCTGAGTTCTGGCTATGAACGGCTAAGCCATTAGCAACATGCCACGCAGAAACGCGAGGCATGAGCACGTTAATTGAGTTGTAATAGAACTAGCTTAGTGAACCAATTGCTTGGCCGCTTGCTTAACGAGTGGCTCAATTTCAAAGGTATCGAGTTCAATGGCTTCGAACAGTTGTTGGCGCATACTGGGGGCCCAAAACTTTTGAATATGGCTGGCGATTTCAATAATACATTGCTGTTGTTCTTTGCCATGGGCTAGGTTGATGGCTATTTGATTGGCCATAAAAACAATTGAATTTAATCTGCTATCGGACATTGTTCTTTCTCACTCATTGCTATCAGGTGCTGGTTAACTAAAGCTGTTAATTAAAGCTGTTAGTTAAATGGTTAAGTATAAAAAGTATGGCGGCCATCGCGGGCAAACCCTACTAGGGTTAGGCCATGTTGCTCTGCTAAGGATATCGCCAAACTAGTGGGTGCT
>Ga0209395_1002848_pt1 | contig 22083 bp, 17 predicted proteins | sample GOMGulsemesocosm_3_FD_184635 | JGI IMG/M metagenome (GOLD analysis project Ga0209395, IMG submission 184635) | Methane-oxidizing microbial communities from mesocosms in the Gulf of Mexico - GOM9D Gulf of Mexico (SPAdes) (version 2) | ecosystem: Environmental > Aquatic > Marine > Cold seeps... | reverse complement strand
ATTTATTTGGATTATATTTTGGGGAATAATTCCCTTTTACATTTCTAAAAGAAAATATACATTACTTACTTTTTTAGTATTGCTTTGGATAGATATATTGTTTATGCCTCAATTAGAAAAATTAGGCATTCTAAAATTAAATAAAAACTGGGTTATAGGAGAATTGATATTATTATCAATTGTTTGGCTACCATCCCATTTATGGGCTAGATATAGTTACACAAATAAGTACCTTAATTATAGAGCCTTTTTACAAGTAAGTACAATGGGATTGTTCATTTTGATTATTATCCCTTTTGTTGTTATTTCATACACAAGTAATGATTTTTCATTTGAAAAAAACAAACCATATATTTTTCAATTAGCTTTTATAATAATATTTCCTTCTCTGGCAGCTGTTAATGATCTCGTAAAAAAAGGAAAAGGAACACCTTTCCCTTATGATAAAACAACAGAATTGGTGCAAACAGGTGTTTATGCTTATTGCAGAAACCCAATTCAATGGTCATTTACTTTTCTATTTATCCCATTAAGTATTTATTATGAATCTTATCTATTATTATCTGGAACAATAATTTCAATTGCATATACAATTGGAGTTTCTAATCCACAAGAATATTTAGATATGGAAAATAGATTCCAGAGCAAGTGGAACATCTATAAAAAAAATGTCCCAAACTGGGTATTCTTATGGAAACCACAAACCATACCTACCGGGACGCTTTATTTCAAAAAAAATTGCAATCAATGTGAACAAGTAAAAAAATGGTTTGAAAACAGAAACACCTGCAACCTAAAAATAAAGTATGAATATGAATTCCAAGAAAACAAATTATTACAAGCTACATATACAGATTATAGTAATAATCATCATAAAAGTATTATTGCCATAGCTTTTGGCTTGGAGCATATAAACTTATTTTGGGCTAGTTTAGGTTGGTTCATGAGACTACCAATTATTCATCATGTATTACAAATTATTATTGACTCTATGGAATTTGACAATCAAGATAAAACCTGTGACATTAATAACAACTAATTCAATTCTATGAAAAAGAAAATAATCATCGCAGCAGGAACAGGTTTTTTAGGTCAAGTATTAGAAACATACTTAACTGCTAAAGGATATAATGTTGTAATTCTTACCCGTAGCCCTAAAAAAGTAAATCATATATCTTGGAATGCAAAAGAATTACGCAACTGGAAAAATGAATTTGAAAATACTTATGCCATCATCAACCTTACTGGAAAATCAGTTGATTGTCGATATAATCAGAAAAATAAAGATTTAATCTATTCATCAAGAATTGATTCAACAAATGTCATTGGAGCAGCTATACAACAATGCAATCATCCACCTAAGATTTGGATAAATTCGTCTACGGCTACAATATATCGTCATTCAATTGATAAAGAAATGACTGAAGACAATGGTGAAATAGGGACTGATTTCTCGATGAATATTGCAAAAGCTTGGGAAAAAGCATTTTACAGTCATGATATACCTAACACAAGACAATTAGCAATTAGAACATCAATTGTTCTTGGTAAAAACGGAGGAGCCTTAATCCCGTTAAAAAACATTATTAAGCTTGGTATAGGTGGTAACCAAGGAAATGGAAATCAAAAAGTAAGTTTTATTCACGAGCATGATTTTGCTAGAGCGATAGCATTTTTATTAGAAAAAGAAACAATTATTGGAAACGTAAATGTTACTGCTCCCAGCCCTAGTGACAACAAAACATTAATGAATATTATCAGAAAGAAATTAAAAATTCCATTTGGTATTCCTCAACCCAAATGGCTATTAAAAATTGGCGCTTTCTTAATAGGAACTGAAGCTGAATTGGTATTAAAAAGTAGAAATGTAATCCCTAAACGGTTACTTGATAATGGCTTCAAATTTAAATATGGAACCATTTATGCAACAGTGAATAACTTAATTCCATAAAAACATTAATCATGACAACAATCAACCTCAACACACAAATTAAAGCTCCCATATCAATAGTATTTGATTTATCAAGAAATATTGATGTGCATATGCAAAGCATGGGTTATACAAAAGAGAAAGCCATTGCTGGAGTTACATCTGGGTTAATCAACCTTAATGAAACTGTAACTTGGGAAGGCAAACATTTTGGATTACGCTTACAACATCAAAGTATTATTACTGCCATGGAATCCCCTACTTACTTTGTTGATGAAATGAAAAAAGGTCATTTTAAATGGTTAAAACACGAACACATTTTTAAACATGAAAACGGGACAACTTTTATGATTGACAAATTTTGTTACCAAACTCCTTACGGTATATTCGGTAAACTGTTTGACAGGATCCTATTAAAAAAACACCTCACCACAGTTCTTGAAAAAAGAAGTGTACAGATAAAAAAACTTGCTGAGTTATAACTTTAAATCCAATCTTTTATGAGATTTTTAACTGCTGAATGGAGAAAACTAATATTGATTAATTATAAAATTGATCCAAAAATTCTAATGCCATATGTCCCAAAAGGGACAGAACTAGATTTTTATAAAGGCAACTGCTATGTAAGTTTGGTTGGGTTTTTATTTCACAATACAAAAATACTAGGTATAAAAGTTCCTTTTCACCGCACTTTTGAAGAAGTCAACTTACGTTTCTACGTCAAATATAAAGACGGGAACACTTGGAAGAGAGGTGTCGTTTTTATTAAAGAACTAGTTCCAAAACCTGCATTAACGTTAGTAGCCAACACTATTTACAAGGAAAACTACCAAACAGTTGCAATGCAACATAAATGGATAAATAATGAACTTGACAATATCGTCGAATATCAATGGCACACTAAAAATATATCTCAAAGAATACGCGTTCATAGCGAGCCTAATTTAACAGAAATTGCCCCTGATACGGAAACCGAATTTATTACCGAACACTATTTTGGCTATACAAAACAACATAACAATACTTATGAATATGAAGTTAAGCACCCAAAATGGAAGCACTACCCTGTACTCAATTATCATATCAATGTAGATTTTGAGCTTAATTATGGTCTGGATTTCAAACTATTAAACCAGCAACAACCTATCTCGGTACTACTTGCCGAAGGTTCGGAGATAGCCGTAGAAAATAAAACAAGCATTTGTTGATTTTTCCTTACATTTGAGTCAATTAAAAATCAATAATGCCTAGACACCAGTTAGACCCAAACAAGTGGATTGATCGCTACGCCGATTATCTTTTTAATTACACCATTACACGTGTAAGTGATAGAGATATTGCTGAGGATTTAGTTCAGGAAACTTTTTTCTCTGGATTAAAATCTGCGGTTAATTTTAAAGGAGAAGCCTCAGAAAGGACCTGGCTGGTTTCTATTTTAAAACGTAAAATAATTGATCATTACCGTAAAATAAATTCCAATAAAGGAAAAGCGGAAGTACGTATTAATTATAAAGACGGGGAATCAGAAGGTGATTGGTTAGAAGAACGTGTTGCTGACCCCTTTGATAGAAATGCTGAAAGTACTATTGAAAATAAAGAATTAGGTTTAGCAATACACAATTGCTTAGAGAAACTACCACAAAAACAAGCGGAGATTTTTAAAATGAAAACCATTCAAAACTTTGATACTGAAGCTATTTGTAATGAATACAATATTTCGGCGTCTAACCTTTGGGTAATCATTCATAGAGCAAGAACATCCTTGGCAGGTTGCTTAGAAGAAAATTGGTTTAAATAGCCTAAAACTCAATAGAAATATTGACACTTAACTAGCGTGAAAATGAAAAAATTAACGAATCAAACCCATTGGTGGGAATAAAGAATGGAAGCTAAAAAGAATAAAGTATTCATCGATTGTGATGAAGCAAAACACATCTGTGATAAATCACAATACAATGAATCTTCATTGTGGGATCGTTTTCGGTTAAACATACGATTTATCTACTGTAATATTACTAGAGCATATGTTAAACGCAATCAAACGTTATCAAAATTAGTGTCTGACGAAAAGGTTGATTGTATGGATAATAAATCAAAAGAGAGCTTAAAAACTAAATTTGAACAACAACTACAAAACCATCAATAGTCCTAGCCATAAAATAGGAATTCCTTCAACAAAAAAGCTTGCATAAAAAACTGGTTGTTTTTTAGTAGATAATACTATCAGCAAGAGTGTTGTTGTAAAAACGAAAGGCATTACAATTAAATTTTCTTCCAAGAGCTCATCTTTAAAAAACTCTAAAAAGTAGAATCCTAATAATAAAAACACACCATATAGTTTAGTGTACTTTACTCCTATTTTTTGAGGAATGGTATTCAAATGCTTGGGATCCTCATCTATATCTCGTATATCAAAAGGTAAAACCAATGCTACCACAAATAAAAAACGCTGTAGAAAAACAACCCATATATCAGCCGATAAACTCAAACCCTCTTCTATTACAGGAAGTAACACTGTTATAATTGCCCATGTAATTCCTACTACATAAATTTTTACTCCTGCAATATTTCGCAATGTTTTATCTCCAAAGGAAACTGCATAAAAAATAGTCAATAATAAAGGGATTGCAATTAAAGTCTGAGTAAGGAATTCCAATTTTAAAAAACAAAAAAAGCTACAACACAAACTAATAACACTTATTATTAAAGTACGTTTAGCTCTTTTTTTTAATTGTTTGAATTTATTTATCAGCTCTAAAAAATCAGCTTTTAATACCCAGTAGGTAAACTCTGATAGTTGCTCCTTTTCAAAATATTTTATAAAATTATATCCGAATATAGTTCCAAAAAAAACATAAAATATCAGAAAATTATTTACAGGAATAGCGATATTCACATAAGTAATCCTTACTAATGCAACGACAGAAATCGCAACCCAAATGCTGGAATTAACACAAAAGCCTACTATTTTTTCAAGCATATTCACACTGTAAAAATAAGTTTATATTTCATCAAACTCGCTTATAAAATCATTTTCCATCACAAACTGTTAGAAACCATCTCCTTTAGTTAATATTTACCTACTATGTGGATAAATAATTTCAGAATAAAGCCGTACTTTTGCCATCATTATTTTTTAGATAACACAACACAATATTTAGTAAAGATGAAAACAGATTCTTTTCAATTAAGACATATTGGTCCAAATCCAAAAGACCGTGCTACTATTTTAAAAACTATCGGCTTAGATAGTTTAGATCAATTAATTTACGAAACTATCCCAGATGATATTCGTTTAAAAAATGATTTAGATTTACCAGCTGCTTTAAGCGAATATGAATACTTGAATCACATTCAACAATTGTCTGCTAAAAACAGTGTGTTTAAAACCTATATTGGTTTAGGATACAACGAAGCTATTGTACCAAGTGTTATTCAACGTAACATTTTAGAAAACCCAGGTTGGTATACTGCTTACACTCCTTATCAAGCAGAAATTGCTCAAGGACGTTTAGAAGCTTTATTAAACTACCAAACTATGGTAGTTGATTTAACAGGAATGGAATTAGCAAATGCTTCTTTACTAGATGAAGGAACCGCTGCTGCTGAAGCTATGGCTTTATTATTTGATGTTCGTGAAAGAGCTCAGAAAAAAGCAAAAGTTTGTAAGTTTTTTGTTTCTGAAGAAATATTACCACAAACCTTATCTGTTTTACAAACAAGAGCTACTCCTATCGGGATTGAATTAGTGATTGGAAACCATCAAGAGTTTGAGTTCTCATCAGCCTTCTTTGGTGCTATTTTACAGTACCCTGGAAAACACGGACAAGTAAATGACTATAAAGGCTTTGTAGAAAATGCAAACGCAAATAATATAAAAGTAGCAGTAGCTGCTGATATTTTATCATTAGTAAAATTACAAGCACCAGGAGAATTTGGCGCTGATGTTGTTGTAGGTACTACCCAACGTTTTGGAATCCCATTAGGATATGGAGGTCCTCATGCTGGTTATTTTGCAACTAAAGACAAATATAAAAGAAGTATCCCAGGTAGAATTATTGGGGTAACTCAAGATAGAGATGGTGGTCGTGCTTTACGTATGGCTTTACAAACTCGTGAGCAACACATTAAACGTGAAAAAGCGACCTCTAACATCTGTACTGCACAAGTATTATTAGCTGTTATGGCTGGTATGTACGCCGTATTCCATGGTAAAGAAGGATTGCAATATATTGCTAACAAAGTACATCAATCGGCGGCTACTTTAGCAAATGCTTTAACCGATTTAGGGATTGAGCAAACAAACACTTCGTTCTTTGATACTATTACCGTAAAAGCTCCTGCTGATAAAATCAGACCAATAGCTGAAGCTGCTCAAATTAACTTTAACTATGTTGATGCTGATACACTTTCTATCTCTTTAAACGAAACAGTAAGTATTTCAGACATTAATGCAATTATAGCTGTATTTACTACTGCTTTAAATATCAACACTACTACAGTTACTGAATTTATTGGAACTGATAGCATTGCAAACAACTTATTAAGAAACACTTCATTCTTAGACAATGAAGTGTTCAATACACATCATTCTGAAACAGAAATGATGCGTTATATCAAGAAATTAGAGCGTAAAGATTTATCATTAAATCACTCTATGATTTCTTTAGGATCTTGTACTATGAAGCTAAATGCTGCTTCAGAAATGTTACCTTTAAGTAATCCAAACTGGGGAAATATTCACCCATTTGTTCCTTTATCGCAAGCTCAAGGATACCAAGAAGTATTAAAAAACCTAGAACATCAATTAAATGTAATTACTGGTTTCGCAGGAACTTCTTTACAACCAAATTCAGGTGCTCAAGGTGAGTTAGCAGGGTTAATGGTTATTAGAGCATACCATGAGTCTAGAAATGATCACAATAGAAACATCTGTTTAATCCCTTCTTCTGCTCATGGTACCAATCCAGCTTCTGCTGTTATGGCCGGAATGAAAGTAGTTGTTACTAAAACTGATGAAAAAGGAAATATTGATGTAGAAGATTTACGTGAAAAAGCACTTTTACACAAGGATAACTTATCTGCTTTAATGGTAACTTACCCATCTACTCATGGAGTATTTGAAAAAGCTATTTGTGAGATCACAAAGATCATTCACGACAATGGTGGTCAAGTATACATGGATGGCGCCAACATGAATGCTCAAGTTGGATTAACAAACCCTGCTACAATTGGCGCAGATGTTTGTCACTTAAACTTACATAAAACATTCGCTATTCCTCATGGTGGTGGTGGACCTGGAGTTGGGCCAATATGTGTGGCTCCACAATTAGTACCGTTTTTACCATCTAATCCCGTAATTGCTACTGGAGGAGATCAGGCGATAACTGCTATTTCTGCAGCTCCTTGGGGATCTGCTTTAGCATGTTTGATTTCTTACGGATATATTACAATGTTAGGACCTGATGGTTTGAAAAACTCTACTATGAACGCTATCCTAAATGCTAACTACATTAAAGAACGTTTAAATGGTCATTTCGATACTTTATATACAGGTGAAATGGGACGTGCAGCTCACGAAATGATTATCGATTGTAGAGAATACAAACAAAACGGAATTGAAGCAGGAGATATTGCGAAACGTTTAATGGATTATGGTTTCCACGCACCTACGGTTTCATTCCCAGTTGCTGGAACAATCATGATTGAACCAACTGAGTCTGAAAATTTAGCAGAAATAGATCGTTTTTGTGATGCTTTAATTTCTATTAGAAAAGAAATTGCTGAAGCAACTACAGACAATTCGAACAACCCGTTAAGAAATGCACCACATACACAAGAAATGTTAACTGCAGATGAATGGGATTTACCATACTCAAGAAAGCAAGCAGCATTTCCGTTAGACTATATAGCAGAAAACAAATTTTGGCCTACTGTACGTAGAGTAGATGATGCTTATGGTGACAGAAACTTAATTTGTAGCTGTATTGGTATAGAAGCCTACGCAGAAGCATAATAGTATCTTATAACACTCTTAAAGACCTCACAATTTTCAACCATTGTGGGGTCTTTTTTATTCATTCTTCATTATTTAACTGTGTTTTTTTGAGCATATCATAAAAATGAAGCTTTTCTGCTATACAACAAGGTATTAGTAAAATAATATTAAGTAAATTAGCATTTATTCAATACTGAATATTGCACCTATGAACATCAAAATAACCGGAACGGGATCATACGTCCCTAATGTTGTAACTAAAAATGCCGATTTCAATCAGCATCAGTTTTTAAATGAAGATGGTTCAGCCTTTAAGCAAAATAATGATATTATTATTAAAAAGTTCAAGGCTATTACTGGTATAGAAGAAAGACGTTATGCTGAAAAAAATCAAGTTACTTCTGACCTAGGTTTTTTGGCTGCTCAAAAAGCAATTGACGATGCCAATATCAATCCTGAAGAATTAGATTATGTAATTGTTGCTAGTAATTATGGTGATGTAAAACATGGAAAAATTCAATGTGATACTGTGCCTAGTATGGCTACTAGAATTAAACACAGCTTAGGAATAAAAAACCCCAACTGTGTAGCGTACGATTTATTGTTTGGATGTCCAGGATGGGTACAAGCAACCATTCATGCACATGCTTTTATTAAAGCTGGTATCGCAAAAAAATGTTTAGTAATTGGTGCAGAAACATTATCTAGAGTTGTAGACCCTTCTGATAGAGATTCAATGATATACTCTGATGGAGCTGGAGCAACTGTTTTAGAAGCTACCGATTTAGAAGGTGGTGTTTTAGCTCACGAAGCTGCGAGTTATACTTTTGAAGAAGCAGAATATATTAACTTCGGAGAAAGCTTTAATCAAGAAGATACTTCAGGAACACGTTTTATTAAAATGAAAGGGCGAAAAATTTATGAATTTGCCTTAACCAACGTTCCTTTAGCAATGAAATCCTGTTTAGATAAAGCAGGTAAGGATATTAAAGACTTAAAGAAAATATTTATCCATCAAGCAAATGAAAAAATGGATGAAGCTATTTTAGAGCGCTTTTATAAATTATACAACGTTGATATTCCAAAGGACATTATGCCCATGAGTATTAATGAATTTGGAAACAGCTCAGTAGCAACGGTACCTACTTTATTTGATTTGGTACGCAAGGAAAACTTTAAAAACCATAGCCTCAACAAAGGTGATGTTATTATGTTTGCAAGTGTTGGAGCAGGAATGAATATCAATGCAATAGTATACCAGTATTAAAGTACGCTATTTTTTACCATAAACATCAAGTCTCATTTTTCTTAAACGTTTTATGAGACTTTTTTTTGTTCGCCTCATTTAGTAACAAATAATACCGTTACTTTGTATCATATTTTATAATATACAACAAATGAATATTGCAATTTTAGGAGGAGGAAACTTAGGGAAATCTATAACTCAAGGCTTATTAGAAAACAACTATGCTCCAGAAAACATTACTATTACCCGTAATAGAATTGAATTATTAAATAATTTAAAAGAAAAAGGAGTTAACGTTAGCAACAATAACATTGAAGCTACACAAAATGCTCAAGTAGTAATCATTGCCGTAAAACCCTATAAAATTGCTGAGATACTACACGAAATAAATTCAGTGATCACATCGGACAAAATTCTTGTTTCTGTTGTTAGTGATTTTTCTATTGCACAAATTGAAGAAAACTTAAGTAACATACCTTCTATAGTTAGAGCTATGCCAAATACAGCATCGTCTGTAAATGAATCAATGACCTGTTTGGCCTCCAATAATGCCTCACAAGAAGACTTAAACGTGGTGACTACAATATTCAACTCTTTAGGAGAAACTATTGAAATTAATGAAACACTAATGGATGCTGCTACCGTATTGGGCGCTTGTGGAATTGCTTATGTATTGCGTTTTATACGCGGAATGATACAAGGAGGTATTGAAATAGGTTTTGATGCGCAAACAGCCACTAAAATAGCTACACAAACTGTAAAAGGTGCTAGTGAATTGTTATTACAGAAAGGGAATCACCCAGAAGCAGAAATAGACAAAGTTACCACTCCAAAAGGGTGTACCATTGCAGGATTAAATGAAATGGAGCACCAAGGCTTTAGCTCTTCATTAATCAAAGGGATTAAAACTTCGTTTGAAAGTATCACTAAATAAAATAGGCTGTCTGAAAAGTGAATAACCTTTTCAGACTGCCTATCAAAATATTTTAAGGTATTACCAATTAATAAAACTTCGACATCCCGACAGCTATCGAGACAGTTTGACAAACCTTAACTCATTAGACTTTTCAGTTAGCTTATTTTACATTCTAATTGAAAGTTATACGATTTCTTTTCGACAAAAGGAATCCTACCAAAAATTCTTATGCCTTACGCTTTGCCAGTTTAAGGTTTTCAACTATTTAATACTTAAAAAGATGAATCATAAGAAGCTATTTATTGGAATAACACTATTTATTGCCGTTATCTCCTTAGCATTTACAACTATAATTACTAAAGATGTAAAAGTTAAAGAAAGTACTATTAAATGGAATGCCTATAAAGTTACCGGACAACACTATGGATTTATTCATCTAAAAGAAGGGACACTCAGTTTTGAAAATGATCAACTTGTTGGCGGTAGCTTTACAGTAGATATGACTAGCCTTACAGTAGAAGACTTGAAAGGAATGAAAAAGAAAACCCTTACAAAACACTTGAAAAGTAATGACTTTTTTGGCGTAAAAAATCATCCAACTTCGAAGTTAATATTTACTGAAGTATTAAAGAACGAAAAATCTTATACTATTACTGCAGACTTAACCATTAAAGAAATAACCAAACCGGTTTCTTTTGATATGAGTATTCAAAACAATAAAGCAACTACCAGCTTAAAAATTAATCGAACTCACTATAATATCAAATATCGATCTTCTAGTTTTTTCGACAACTTAAAAAACAAAGCTATTTATGATGATTTTGATTTAGAAATCACATTAATCTTCTAAGCACTTATATCCCGAAGCCCAAACCAAAAGAAACGCGAGTATCTTCTTTAGAACTAAATACTCCAAGGTTTGCAGTTGCCATTTCGGCAACCTTCAACCATAAACCACCCCCGTATGAATTGTGCCATTTCTTAGAGCTTTCATCTTGTAGCCATACCCTACCTATATCAAATCCGGTATAAAAACCTAAATTCATAGGAGCGAATCCTGATTTAAATTTTCTAAAATTGTAACGGATATCCATACTATTATAAAAAGCAGTGTTTCCCGTAAAACGCTGAAAACGGTACCCCCTTAAACCATCATCTGCACCTAGAGTTGCTCCTTGATAAAACTCAAAATGATTATTAAATAATATGTGTGCTTTGGTTTTATTGGCCAAAACAAATCGTTCGTTATTTGTTAGCTTACGAATAAAACTAAACGAAGGAATTATAGAACCAAAATTCTGTTTAGTGTCCACCGTATTCAACTTCCAACTTGCTTTTAGTTGAAAAGCCATACCTAAAGTAGGATAAACAGCATCGTTGTAGTTTTTAAATTGGTAATCAACATCAGAGCCTATAAAGTTTTTTCTTTCAAACATATTCGATCCTGCTCCTTCAATACCAATATACCTGTTTGGAGTATTTTCTACTCTATTACTTTCAAAAGTGGCTACCCAACTTAATATGCTCCCTTGTTTACCGTGCTTAACAACCCCTAAACTTGTTTTAAACTGAGCTAATTTCACCCTATTAAAAGCTAAGTCATCATCTTCTTTTTCGTTTTTTGTTTCATTACCACGCCCAAAGAAATTAGTTGCATAATTCGGACTTGTATATTCTACACCAAACGTAATATTCATCTTATTAAAAACATTCCCATATTCTCCTAAATACCCCAAATCAAAACCACTATTTGACATAAAGTAATTAGCTTTTATATTGTGCTTGTGTGAAAAAGGTGTTTGACGTAAGTTTTTGTACCACATTGTTTTATTTACTCCTACAAACAACCCATCGTCTTTATTAATACCGAAGGCTGGCAATAACTGATTTATTACTTCCTTCCGTTTATAGTAATCATATGTATTAGTTTCATAATCGTCTAATAATCTAACTTTAGCCATATGAGCTTTACTTAGATCATTTTTCTTGCTTTTGTAATCGTAAATAGTAACTGCTTTTCCATTTTCTATATCAAAAGCATCATTATTCTGACCTCCAATTATTTTCACTTTTATATATGAGTTACTTTCTCCTTTTACTATAATAGTATCTTCTCCGTCTAGTGCATACAACCAAATTTCTTTAGTTTCGCTTTTATCATAAACTCTTTCAAAGTTTAATTTATCTTTATAATAAAATTGAATTTTTGTTTTTCCTTGCTCTTGTCGAGTAACAACAATATTATCATCCTTATCACTAGCCGTAAGAATCACCGATTTATTTAAAATTTCGTAATATCCATTTGCTATCTCTTCAATTTTATTTCTCCTATACTTTAAAACCTGCTTCACCTCATCAACACTTTTGTTTTGAACCTCTTTAGGAAGTTGACTAAATGCTTCTTCAATTACTTTATCTGTCAAATTATTTTTTATAAACTGTGCTTCAGTCAACCAATCCTTTAGTGTTAACGATTTTAACAACTTCATATCAACTGGACGACCATTTGTATTATGCCATTTTAAATTTCTAATTTCATGCTTATAGGTTTGCATTTTTCTTACCGACGGTAATAATCTAGTCATAATTCGTAATATACTTCCATCATAGTTCGCAAATACCTGATCCCTATCTCTTGGTATTGGTTTATAACTATGTTGTTCATCCCCTTCAAACTTACTCCAACGCCATTGGTCCTGATGTCTATCCCAATCACCTAGTATCATATCAAACAAACGAGCTCTTATAAATGCTTTCTCATCAATCTGATGTTTTGGGCTTTTATGCAATTTCTCAAACAAGTCTAATGAACTTATAATATCATCCGGATTTCCGAAATTAGGCCGTTTTGTTTGTGTATCCCCAACATGCTCTTCTATCATATACAACGCATCACCATAATCATCATTATAAACCCCTAAGGCGTTTTGTTTAGGTACATAAAATAATTTTGGTTTGGTATGATACACTTCAATTGCTTCAGACAGCGTAGGCATAATAAATGATGCATACGGATGTGTTGTGGTGTATACATCCTCAATAAACGATTCTATAAATGTTCCTTTTAAATCTTCCTTAATATATTTTTGTTGATAGGCGTTAATTTGTAAAAACTGAACTGCATTTTTCTTTAAAGCCCGCATTACCCATTGCTGTCCTTTTTTATCTGCCAAGCGCAAAGAAACAGATTGATTCCCTCCTCCTCTTTTCACCGGAAACAACCCACCATACAATGTATCTAAATTCGCTATGGGCGCTTCTATTTCTACTCCATATTCTTCCCGATAATGTTCCCCTAACAATCGCTCATAAAAGTCAGTTTTTTGAGTTGCCTCTGGTTCGTAAACAGAAGCTTTTTTACTCCTTTCTGTAATTTCAGGATATACTTTAAATCCCTTCTTTTTATATGACGAAAATACTTCCTTACTAAAAATGGTTTTGTCACCATCAGCATTTGTTTGGATATAATTAACTTGGGTTGTTCCGTCAGTAAAAACATCTAAAACAACATAACCTAAAGCTGCAAAAGCATAGTTGCTTTCTTTAGATTTTTTCACTCCAGAGACTTTACTCCCTGAACCAGAAACCAATTGTACTATATTATTTTTTTCGATATACTGCAAACTATGCTCATGTCCTGAAGCAAAAATAACGCGCTCCGTTTCTTGTGCCATTGTAGTTAACCGATTAATTAAATAACGATAATTCTTGTTTTGAGTATCTTGAGGTGAAACCCCTCCTGTTTTTCTTATAAAATTTCCGATAGTTCCTATAACTGGCAATGGAAACCTGTTATTTGGAGATATGTGTTGCTTAGCTGAAAAATGCCCTCCATGAGCACCGTCAGTATATAAAGGATGATGTAGCGCCACAACCGTAGTTTTACTTCTATTCTTTTTAATTAGTGATTCGAATTCTAAAAAGAAATCCTTTCTTGTTTTTATATCACAATCGTCATTAATGGTTGGGTTATCGTCCCAGTTTTCCAAATACCATTGCGTGTCAATTACAAGTAAAACTACTTCGTCTGACACCTTAGCCTTAGTTATTGGACATCCATTTTCTGGCAAAAAACTGCCTTTACCTAACAGTTTCTCTACATATTTTTCCTGTCGTTTTAATCCTTTTATTCCGCCACTATGATAATCATGGTTTCCAGGAATAAAAATTGTTCTTCCTTTATATCCTTTAACAGCATCTATCTGAGTTTGCAATCGATGAGCAGCCAAATCATATCCTTCTGCATCTTTTTTTGGCAATCCGTGCTGATATACATTATCTCCTAAATAAATAGCAGTACTATTGATTGGAGCTTCTTGTAACTTTTTTTGTAAAGACAATAATGGCAATGTACTTTCATTTAACTCAGCATTACCAGCATCACCAATAAGATAAAATCGATGAGATAATTCACTTGTCGTTTCAGTTAACGATTGACTAATTTGCTTGTCTACTTGCTCCTTATACGTTGCACAAGAAACCATTAAAATGGTTAGAAGTATGGTTAGTTTTTTCATCAACTTAGTTTTTTACTCTATACAGATTACCGTTACTTTTTTTAGTAGCTTCATCAGTAATATAAATTGTATTTCCTTTAAAACAAACAGCTTCCTTCTGAGAATCATGATGTAAGTTGATTTCAGAAACTGATCCATTAAAAAAATCGTCCTCTTTAAAATTAGTAAATAAAAACAACTTATCGTGAGTTAATAAAACCAATTCTTTATAGTTTTTTGAAATGGTTGCCGCTGTGATTGCACATTTTTTAGAATACATACAGCTTACAAAACTACCAATTAGTTTAGCTGAATGACTCCCCATCTGAGCAGGCACTTTGTATAATTTAGTCATTCCGTTAAATTCAGAACTTCGGTTTTTTGTGAATAAGTAAAAATAACCATTCATACATACGAAAGCCTCTACATCAAAATTTCTATCTTTCTTTTTAGGCGGAAATTTCTTTTGATCTTCAAAATGAAATTTCGTTTTTACAGCTGTCACTTTCCCGTTTTTAATAGATGAAATAGCTACTGTATAGATCTTTAAATCTTTTCGTTTGTTATTATTATTACCAAAGTCACCAATAAATATTTTATCCTTCCCATCGGATGCAAGATCTTCCCAATCCTTATTTTTAGCATTTTCTACAGTAATTATTTGTTGTATCACACCGTTTTCAGAGACCTCAAACAACTCATTAGTATTCCCGGAATCATTTATCATCCAGAAATTATCCGATCCCAGAAGATTTACAATCCCAGAAGATTCTTTTAAATTATTTGGCAAATCACCTATTATTTCTAACATTTTAAAATCTTGACTCGTACAAGACATCAAAACAAACAAGCAAGATAGCAACCTATAATTCCTTATGATTATCATCAAAAATTCTTTTAATTTTCATAAATTAGTCCACATATACAACACTTATGGACAGCTTACTCAAAGATATAAAAGAATATGTGTTTTCGCTATTACAAGACGAATTACCTGCACATATCATCTACCATAACTTCCCACACACTTTAAGGGTTGTTAAAAAGCTTCAAGAATTAATAAAAGGTGAATCAGTTCCGGAAAAAGAGGCCGAACTATTACAAATAGCTGCTTGGTTTCATGATGCTGGATTTGTTAAAGGTGGTAAAAACCATGAAGAATCTGGAGTTAAATTGGCTAAAAACTTCTTAACAGGCAAAATTTCTGATGATGATTTTATAATTGTTAGTCGATTAATATTAGCTACAAAAATGGGGCATAAACCTATTGATCAATTAGAACGTATTATAAAAGATGCTGATTGTTCGCATTTAGCTTCTAAAAGTTTTAATCAAACTAGTGATTTATTAAAAGAAGAGTTACGTTTAACTGGAGTGGCTGATCATTCTGATTTAGATTGGAAAAAAGGGAATATTAAGTTCTTAACAAATCATCAATTTTTCACCAATTATGCTATAGAAAATTGGCAAGAAAAAAAACAAACGAATCTACTAGACTTGTTTAAATCAGTTAAAAAATTAGAGAAAGAACGTAAGGTAAATAAGCAAAAGAAAAAGGCTCTAAAAGAAAAAGAAAAAAAGGCTGAATTACCTGAAAAAGGAGTAGAAACAATGTTTCGTGTTACTTTAAGGAATCATAATAAACTGAGTCAAATTGCGGATACTAAAGCCAATATTTTACTCTCTGTAAATGCTATTTTAATTTCAATAGCATTAAGTAGTTTAGTCCCTCGATTGGACAACCCTTCAAATGCGCATTTAATTATCCCCACCGTTATCTTAATTAGTTTTAGTGTTGTGTCTATTATTTTTGCCATACAATCTACTAGACCAAAAGTTACCGAAGGAGAATTTACTAAGGAGGATGTTGCCCAGAAAAAAGTAAACTTATTATTTTTTGGTAATTTCCACCAAATGAAGTTAGAAGATTTTAAATGGGGTATGAAAGAAGTAATGAACGACAAGGATTATTTATACGATTCAATGATAAAAGACTTGTACTTTTTAGGTTTAGTATTAAACAGAAAATACAAACTATTACGAACTACGTATACCGTATTTACAATAGGAATTGTTGTATCAGTATTATCTTTCTTTTTGGCTTTTTTTAACTTAGGGAAATAATTATCTGTTGCTTAAATATTCTTTTAGCCTACCATTTATAAAATACTCCCAACCTCTTAAACAGCTTTCTCGGGAAAACTCTGGAATATCTTGAGGGAACTCTCCTATCCATTTATTGGTAAGTATTAAAGAGGAACCATTTTCATTTTCTACTAATTCAAAAAACACTAATCCTTCACCCTCGTATTCATCATACTTCCAATTATAAACAATTTTCTGATTAGGCATCACCTCCGTAATCTCCCATAAATGAGTGAATTTTCGACCTTCGTTTTCTATTAAAAATTGTGTTTTAAATCCGACATGAGCTTCAAATTTGGGGATATCTTCAAAAAACCATTGAATCATTTGGTGATGTTCCGTAATGGCTTTCCAAAGAATTTCAGTTGAAACCTCAAAATTTTGTTTTACGACTACATCTTGCATATCTTATTTTTCTATTTCTTTTACCAAATCTTTATATGTGATTTTTTTAGCGCCAACTTGATATTTAATATTTACTCGAATAGCTTTTAAGCCAGCTACCCCTTGTAAATCTTCTAACTCAACTAATTCAACAGTTTCTTCTAGATAATTTTTGGCTTGCAAAAACTTAATATAGCGTAAGTATTCCAATTCATCCTTCTTTTGAGAATACACTATTACCAATTTTCCTTTTTGCGTTATACGTTCATCAGTTCCTTTAATATGAGCTTTATCTATTCGTTTTTTAATAACCTCATAACGCGCATTATAAGCTCCGTCTACATCGAATTTTTTTTCGTCTACACGATATCTAACCGATAAATTATTCCCAAACACCAAGGCCAAAGAAGCACAATCAAGTTGTACCGGTTTATCCTTTTGAATTTCATAAAAAGACTGCTCCATTTCACACATGGTAGTCAATTGCCACAAGCGTAAGTTTTTTAAGTACACACTATTGTACGGCTTATTTTTCACCAAAGATTGCCCTATATACATATTATGCTCTACTCCGTCAGTTTTAAAACGCTCAAAAAAATGAGGGTAAATTTGTTGTGCTTCTTTTTGCTTTTTATCCAGCACCATTGCCATTTGCGTATTTATAAACTCTACTGCATTTTCATAATTTTTACGTTTATCATAAATAACTCCTGTTTCAATATTTATAGCTTCTTTATATTGCATTACCTGATCCTTTAACGAAGAGGATAGCCCTTTAATATGAGGCATAATAGGATTCACTTCGTTCTTTAAAAAGTGTAATAACTGCTCCTCACTTGTAGTATTAAAAGTTGACTTTAATTCAGTAATAAAATCTTCTATTTGTAAAACTACTTGTTGATAAAACGCCAAGGTTTCTTTTTTATAAGCATTGTTAAAAATAGCTTTAACCAATTGTAATTGTTTTATAAAATCAGCTTGAATGGCTTCATTTCTAACTGTAGAAGATCCGATGATATCAATTTGTCCGAAAAGTGGATACACATGGTTAAACACCACATCTTTAAAGTTAGCTTTTACGCCATTATCTACTAAAGTGTTCTGTATAAAGTGTTCCGCTTCTTCTTCAAATTTCCATAATACCGCTGGATGAATAGCCGTACATTCATTTTGAATAATAGCTTTAATATAATTTTCTGATTCTTGAATGGAACGTTTAGAAGTAGCTATTAAATAAGGCATTATAATATCTAACTTACTCGCATTTATGGAGGTTAAATCATTTTTATTAGGCGACACAATTTCTAAAGTTCCTATAAGCATTTCATCCACAACAATAGGAGCAATAATACAACTCCTGAATCCTTGTATTTGCAATTGACTTAGAACAGTATTTTTCCCCATTGACAAAGCATCGTCAATATCCGATATCGTCAAATACTTATTTTCTTTAACTACTTTATCATATGAAAAATGACAAAAACCTGTTTTACAACTTAGTTCATCCATTTTCCCTAGAATAAAACTAGCAACCTGTTTCCCTGGTGGGTTCACAAAACTATCGGTATTTGAGTCATATTTTGTAAAACCAATTAACACTTCAGGATTATTAAAGTATCGCTTAAAGTCCTCTTGAAAATCATCAAAATTATCATTTGAGATAGTGTGATTTAACATGTCTGATTTTAAATCAGAAATTACAGTATCTACAGTTACATCAATAAAATTGATTAATATAAACCCTTTTAAATCCCATGAGTTTGGAGGGAATTTTTCTTTCCACAAATCTATATTATCATAATTCTGCAATAGCTGATCTATATCTTTTTGACTAACATCAAGAGACTTTTCTGTAGGAGTAATACTTATAAAATCAGCATTCATAGCTAATCGATACGTTTTTATATTTCCGTCTTTATCTGGAATTGGATAATATAATGGTTTTTGATAATCTGTATTTACCTTAAAATGTGAGGCCAAAATATAAGTACAGGACATGATATACATTTCATCCTCAGTAAAATCAGCTAACTGGAATTTAAAATCATTTCCTGTAGCTTTAATAATATTTTCAAACCTAGTAGAATAATAAAAATGTACAGGCTGCATCGGAATACTTGCAGCTTTAATTTCGTTCATGCTTAAAGCTTGAGGAAACAAATCACCCATTAACAAATTTATAGTTTCTTTTAAATCCGTTAATTCTTCTTCTGTTTTAATACCTTCGCTTAATATAGGGTATTGCTCAAAAGTTGCTATTAATCCACCTAAGTGTTGCTTTACTAGTTCGTTTTTCTCTAATATTAATCTATCCTGATAATGTTTTAACAAGGAGTCAAAACTCAAGCTGATTTCATAGGGTAATTCATGGTGTTTTGTAATGTCCATAATCGTAATCCTTTTGTTTAGTAAAGATACTCATTAATTATCAGTCGTATTTACTCCTAAAACCTAAAACACTTTATTATTAATCGAAAAAAAAGTACTTTTGATTTTATGTACGAAAACACTTTCCCAAACAAGCGCTACAAACACACTATTGAGTTTTTAGAAAAACACATTTCTAAAGAGGAATCAATATTAGATTTAGGTGTAGAAAACCCATTTTCTAAAATAATGAAGGAACATGGATACAAGATTAAAAACACAAAAGGGGAAGATTTAGACATAAATCATAATACCATCCAAAGCGAAAATTATACTGTAACTACAGCCTTTGAAATTTTTGAACACCTGTTGGCTCCTTTAGAAATATTACGAGATTTAAAAGGGGACAAACTAGTAACTTCTATACCTATGCGTTTGTGGTTTGCTCCTGCGTACCAAAGTAAAACCGATAAATGGGACAGACACTACCATGAATTTGAAGATTGGCAGTTTGATTGGCTATTAGAAAAAGCTGGATGGAAAGTTGTTGCTAGAGAGAAATTCACCAATCCAGTTAAAAAAATAGGCTTCAGACCATTATTAAGATTATTTACCCCTAGATACTATATGGTTTACGCGGAACGAATAAAATAGTATATTGAACTATTACCTAGTCATACCTGCCCATAATGAAGCTGATTATATCCGTTTAACTTTGGATAGTATTATTTCTCAAACAATACTACCTAAAAAAGTTATTGTGGTTAATGATAATTCAACAGATGACACTGCCGAGATTGTTTCTAGGTATGTTGAACAGTATTCTTATATAAGTTTCGTAAATAACACGTCAGGGACAAAACATTTGCCGGGTAGTAAGGTTATTCAAGCATTTAACAAAGGTTACAAAATCTTAGATGATAAATACGATTTTATAGTAAAACTCGATGCTGACATCGTACTTCCTCCTAATTATTTCGAAACCTTAATTCAACATTTCAAATCTGACGATAAAATTGGAATGGCTGGCGGATTTGCTTATATAGAGAAAAAAGGAAAATGGGTACTCGAAAATCTAACCAATAAAGATCATATTAGAGGAGCTTTTAAAGCCTACAGAAAACAATGTTTTTTAGACATCGGAAAACTAAAACCATCAATGGGTTGGGATACCGTTGATGAACTACTTGCTCAATACCATGGTTGGCAAATAAAAACTGATGAATCCTTAAAAGCGAAACATTTAAAACCAACAGGTGCAACTTACAATAAAAAGGCACGATATAATCAAGGAGAGGCATTTTATAAATTAGATTACGGTTTTGTACTTACCACTATTGCAAGTATAAAATTAGCGCTACTAAAAAAACAACCTTTATTACTAATTGACTACTTAACAGGATATTACAAAGCTGTTAAAAACAACACTCCAAAGCTTGTCACCAAACAAGAAGGTACTTATATAAGATCCCTACGTTGGAAAGGAATTCGAAAAAAAATTAACTAAAAGAAAACTAATCAACTGATTTTTAGTATCTTTAAGATTACCTACAATAATTAGCTGTCATATTCAGATAGTCATAATTCTTTCAAGAATTACTTAACACCCCCATTTTACATAATAATTACTAATAAATAATAACAATATATTATGTGTGGAATTGTTTGCGCTTTCAACTTAAAAGAGGACTCAGAAAAACTGCGTACTCAAATATTAGAAATGAGCAAAAAACTACGTCATAGAGGACCAGACTGGAGTGGTATTTACACACATAAAAAAGCTATTTTAAGTCACGAACGTTTGGCAATTGTTGATCCGACCTCTGGTAAACAGCCACTATTAAGTGCTGATAAAAAAAATATCTTAGCGGTTAATGGAGAAATCTACAATCACTTAGAAATACGCAAACAACTTAAAGGAAATTACAATTTCCAAACGCAATCAGATTGTGAAATTATATTAGCCTTATACCAAGAAAAAGGAGTTGATTTTATTGACGACTTAAACGGAATATTTGGCTTTGCACTATATGACGCTACTAAAGATGAATTCTTTATTGCTCGCGACCATATGGGGATTATCCCTTTATATATGGGATGGGATAAAAATGGAACCTTTTATGTTGCTTCTGAATTAAAAGCTTTAGAAGGAATCTGTTCAAGAATAGAAATATTCCCTCCCGGACATTACTGGCACAGTACCGATTCACAACCTACAAAATGGTATGCCAGAGATTGGATGGAATATGAAAACGTAAGAGAAAACACAACAAACATTGACGACTTACACGATGCCCTAGCCGATGCTGTGCATAGGCAATTAATGAGTGATGTGCCTTATGGCGTATTGCTTTCGGGGGGTTTGGATTCATCAGTAACCTCAGCATTAGCCAAGTTATATTCAGAAAAAAGAATTGAAACAGGCGACACTCAAGATGCATGGTGGCCGCAATTACATTCCTTTGCTATTGGTCTGGAAGGCTCACCTGATTTAGAAGCTGCGCAAAATGTAGCTAAACATATTGACTCCATCCATCATGAAGTAAAGTTTACTATTCAAGAAGGTCTAGATGCCATTAAGGATGTTATCTATCATTTGGA
>Ga0209395_1002845_pt1 | contig 22089 bp, 21 predicted proteins | sample GOMGulsemesocosm_3_FD_184635 | JGI IMG/M metagenome (GOLD analysis project Ga0209395, IMG submission 184635) | Methane-oxidizing microbial communities from mesocosms in the Gulf of Mexico - GOM9D Gulf of Mexico (SPAdes) (version 2) | ecosystem: Environmental > Aquatic > Marine > Cold seeps... | reverse complement strand
AAATTGGAACATAGTAATAATGATGATACTCACGACGCTACCTAAGCGATTGAACGACCACACCATACGAATTTATTGGAGAACTGGACTGGTTCATGTCGGTATTTTAGATATTAATATTGAGCATGATTGTGATGACAAAGAATTAATTGCAGAACTCATTGCCATTGAGCATTTAATTTTTAAAGCGCAAGTATTTCAATCAAGGGGTCAGAGTTGTTGTTTTAAGTTATCGACTATACTAATAAAAAATAGTTGGTGTAATTTATGGCTAGACGACCTCGAATCAACCTTGAAGGCGTACCTCAGCATGTAATACAGCGAGGTAATAATCGCCAAGCGTGCTTTTTCAGTGTCGTTGATTACACTGTCTATTTAGATAAGTTATTACATTACAGCAAAAAATACGCTGTTGATGTGCACGCCTTCGTGTTGATGACCAATCATGTACATTTATTAGTGACACCTAATACGGAGCAAGGAATAAGCCAGGTCATGCAATCGCTTGGGCGCTATTATGTTCGCTATGTTAATCAGGTGCATGGCAGGACGGGTACGTTATGGGAAGGGCGATACAAATCAACGTTGGTCGATAGTGAACAGTATTTATTGGTGTTATATCGTTACATTGAATTAAATCCCGTGCGCGCAGGTATGGTCGATCACCCAAGTGAGTACCCTTGGTCTAGCTTTCATCACAATGCTATGAATAAAAAAATTCAGCTAGTGGTACCACATACCTTGTATCAGTCGCTTGGTACTGACAGGGAGTCAAGACGTGCCGCCTATGTCGCTTTGTTTGATAGTTATATTCCAGAAACATCAATCCAACGAATACGTGATTGTACCAATAAAGCTTGGTTACTTGGCGATGATGATTTTAAGCTGTGTGTTGAGCAAAAAACAGGTAAAAAAATAAGTATTAGCCAGCACGGCGGTGATAGAAAGTCTGAGCTGTATAAGGAGAGTCATAATCAATAACTCTGACCCCTTGATTGCTGCCCCCTTGATTAAGGACAACAAACAAATGAAAACAATTGATCTCAAATTACCTGCATGCGATTTAGCTTTGATCCTAGATTCGATGCGCCATTATATTAAGCACATAGACAGTATTGATGAAGACTTAATTGATAACGATGCGCTCGCAGATATTTTGAATGATTATGAGGTGTTGAAATGTGTCGAATCAAACATTTCTCAGTTATTTGCGAAAGAGTTTGGTCAGTATTAACCACCAATCAATTGTGTTGCGTTAAGTCTGATTATACTCAATGCAGCAGCTGATTATTGACAAACGTAAACAAGATCCAAGTGCAAAAAAACACTAGGATGTTGTGCTTAAAAACCTTATTACTTTTTGTGGCGCCGACGGCTAGCACGCCATTGGGCGCTGACCGAATAACGCCACAATGCCCGCACACTAACAAAACCAATCACACTTGATACCACAGCACATATTAGGCAACCGAGGAAAAATGCTGGGCCAATGGTGCTTAGGCTTGCCACTAACCACGACAGTGAAACCTCAAATTCAAACGGCTGTTGCTGGACCCCTAAAACAGATGCACCTATTAAATAAGCGCCATAAAACATTGGCGGCATCGTAATAGGATTGCTAATCCAGACTAAAATTACAGATAACGGCAAATTAACTCGGCACAATACCGCCATAAAGGCGGCTAATAACATTTGCATTGGCACCGGCATCCAGGCGCAAAATAACCCAACCGCAAACGCACCTGCCGCACTACGGCGGGTAAGGTGCCAAAGGTTGGCGTCATGTAAGTTTGAACCGAGGTGGCGTAAGTGTTTATGCTCTTTTATTTTATTAGGATCTGGCATAAAACGCTTTAATGTTTTTCTTGGCATATACTTCTTCTAAATAACGTTGAGAGCTTATGGAACGCAGATTAATCGGCATTATATTAGGAATTATATCGAGTCTGGTTTGGCCTCAAGTGCCTAACCTCTCGATGATCCTAATATTTGGCGCTGCGGCAATTGTCTTGGCTAAGCCTCAACCACTGCTCTCAAGTGTGTTGATTGGCATTAGCTACTGTGCCGTACTAATTAATATGCAATTTAATGACATACAATATTTAAAACTGCAAAACTCTAGCATAACTGGCACCATTATTTCACTACCTGAGCAACGAAAATATAACAACCGATTCTTTTTTGAACTCTCAAAAATAGACTCACCTCATCTTACACGTAAAAGCACTGCATTATTACTGGTTTATTGGCCTGGGCAGCATCAATTGATGCAAGGCCAGCAATTACGATTAAAAGTGGACGTTCGCCCGGTCCATGGTTTGGCCAATCAAGGCGGATTTAATTACCAAAAATGGCTGTTGTCGCAAGGGATTGTTGCAACTGCAAAGGTAAGCCATGGCGAGATTATAAATGCGCAACCTGCGGCGCGGGCGCTTTTAATGACTCGCCTTAGCGATATGGTAACCAATTTACAGTATCGCCAGTTCATTCGCGCACTGGCTTTGGCGGACAAATCCGGTTTTAGTCGCCCAGATTGGCAATTACTCAGTGCTACTGGAACCAGCCATTTGTTTGCAATATCGGGATTACATTTAGCCATTGTTTTTGGTTTGAGTTTTAGTTTGTTCCGTGTTGTTCTGACCATATTTTCAAGCCTAATCAAGTCAAAATACAGTCAACAACTTATAACGATAGCAACAATATGTTCCTTGCTGGTGGCGCTTAGTTATAGCTATTTGGCGGGGTTTAGTTTGCCAACCGTAAGAGCACTGGTTATGCTCAGTGTGATAGCCGGCGCGAGTTTGTTAAAGCAGCGTTTATCGTTGGTGCAGTTATTATTATACAGTTTGGCAGGGGTTTTAATCTTTGATCCGCTGGCCGTATTAGCCATGAGCTTTTGGTTGTCTTTTTGCGCGGTAGCCTGTCTGATGTTATTGCTGTTTTTTATAAAGCGCGATGTTCGGGTTCAAGCAAAATCAATGATAAAATTACGCCATAAAGCTGTGGCGTTGGGGCAAATGCAGTTGTGGTTATTTGTCACGATGTGCGGTTTGCAATTGGTGTTTTTTGCCGGTTTTTCGTTAACCGCTCCGTTGGCTAATTTAGTGGCAGTGCCGGCTGTAAGTTTGATTATTTTACCGCTTATCTTGTTGGGCTTATTAAGTTTAGTTCTAGTACCAAGTTCAAGTTTGGCGATGTTGATTTTTGAAATCGCCAACCGCTTACTTGGTTGGTTATTTAGTTACCTCGATTGGTTGGCTCATTTTCCCCACACTTGGGTGGCCACCAGCAAGCTGCAATATTGGCTGTTGGCGGTTATATTGTTGGTGGTTGTTTGTGGCTTTAGATTAATGAATACGCCGCGAATGCGGTTAAGCGCTTTGATATTAGTGTGTTTTGGTAGCTACGCGACTATTGAGCTGATGCCCAGTCAACTTCTGCCCAGTCAACTTATGCCCAGTGAACTTATACCCGGCCAATTTAACCCCAGCGAACGGCCCAGTTGGGCGGTGCACGTGCTTGATGTCGGGCAGGGTAATGCGGCTGTTGTTATTCGTAATGGCCGCGCAATAGTGTTTGATACCGGCAAAGCACGAACGACCAGCCTAAGTACATTGGTGATCTTACCGTTTTTGCAGCACCACGCCATTAACACCGTTGATTATGTCATATTGAGTCATCAAGATAACGACCATGCTGGGGGTTGGCGCGATTTGCTGGATAAATATCCTCAGGCACAACTTATTAGTAATTGGCCGAATAAACCCAACCATCATTTGATTATTGATTGCGCAAGTTTGCAAGCTAGCCCAGTAAAGTGGCAGGGCCTAAACTTGACGTTTTTTATTGCGCCATCACAGCTTGCAACCAGCGAGAATAACCGCTCTTGCATCACTCAGGTTACCGATAACCAGCAAGGGGTCTTATTTACCGGAGACATCAGTAAAAAAATTGAACATTATGTGGCGACTGAGCTAGGCCGCGGCTGGCAAAGCGATATTTTAATCGTGCCTCATCACGGTAGCGCTACTTCTTCAAGTGCTGAGTTCATTAACTTTGTCGCGCCACAATTGGCTGTTGTCAGCGCAGGGCGTTTTAATCAATGGCACTTTCCGCGGCAAGCGGTATTAGACAATTATCGTCAAGCTGAGGTCGAAGTTGTAACGACTGCACGCAGCGGACAGATAACGATTGATTTTTACCCCGATCGATTGTTTAAAATTAAGCCTTTTAGATCATATATTTCACCCTTTTGGTATAACAAGTATCGAGACGATTAAAAGTTAGCCGTTTAGCGCCATATAAAGCCAGTAAGTTGCCATTATGTTAGCCGTTGACTAAGTTTCATTTGGTCATTGCCTGCGATAAGGCTACAATTGAGGCGATTTAATTCTATGAGCCAATCATCTATGCCCAACGCACCAACCATTTTGTATAAAGACGTATTTTATCGTTTGTTAGGCTATTTTAAGTCTTATAAAGCGGCATTAGCGGTTTCTGTTGTTGCATTGATAGTTTATGGCGCGATTGATGCGGCAATGATTAAACTGATCCAACCCTTAATCGATGATGGTTTTAGCAGTGCTGATGGCAGCATCCTCAAGCTAGGTGCCATGATTATTCTCGGTGTTTTCTTGCTGCGCGGCCTTGCAAGTTTTGTTTCTGGTTATGGTTTAGCTTGGGTGAGCAATCACGTGATCCAGCGAATGCGTCAACAGTTATTTGAGAAAATGATCCATTTACCGGTGCGTTATTTTGATAAAAATAGTGCTGGCAGTCTGATTTCAAAAATTACCTACGATACCGAGCAGGTGGCATTAGCCACGTCACAAGTCATGGTGACGATGATCCGAGAGGGTGTAACCATTCTCGGTTTGCTGGCATTAATGTTTTATGAAAGCTGGCAACTGTCATTGGTGTTTTTCTTGGTTGGGCCGCTAATCGGGCTTGTTATTAGTGTGGTATCCAAACGTTTTAGAATTATTAGTCGCTCAATTCAAAATGCAATGGGTCAAATCACTACCTCTTCTGAGCAAATGCTCAAAGCGCATAAGATTATTCTGGCGTTTTCGGGCCAAGATAAAGAAGCAGGGCGTTTTGCCAAGATTAATAATAACAATCGTCAACAAGCAATGAAGTTGGTGATGGCTAAGGTGTCTAGTACGCCGCTTATTCAATTTATTGGCTCTTTCGCTATTGCTATTGTGCTGTATATTGCCAGTTATGAGCAAATGCGCGATACCTTATCTGCCGGATCGTTTATTGCGATTGTCACAGCAATGGGCTCATTAATGCGACCATTGAAGCAAATTTCTAAAGTCAACGGCGACCTACAACGCGGCTTAACGGCGTGTGCTAGTGTATTTGGGCTGCTTGATCAAATGTCAGAACATGATAATGGTGTTACACAATTGTCGCGTGCTAGCGGTGCCATTGAAATTAACAAGTTAAGTTTTACCTACGACGGTCAAGAGCAGCCAGCGCTAAATGACATTAGTTTATCGATTAAAGCAGGTCAGTCTGTTGCGCTGGTTGGGCGTTCTGGCAGTGGCAAATCAACCTTAGCTGATTTGTTAATGCGTTTTTATGACCACGAAATTGGTGAAATTAACTTAGACAATCATGGCATTGCCCAATATCCTCTGACACAGTTACGCCAGCAGTTTGCTTTGGTGTCGCAGCAAGTGGTGTTATTTGACGATTCGATAGCCAATAACATTAGTTATGGCGTTGTTGGTACGGTGACAAGGCAACAAATTGAAGCTGCCGCAACAGCAGCACATGTCAGCGAGTTTGCCGATAAAATGCCGCTAGGGCTCGACAGTCCGGTCGGTGAAGACGGGGCTAATCTGTCGGGGGGCCAGCGCCAACGCATTGCAATTGCGCGCGCTATTTTGCGTGATGCTCCAATTCTTATTCTCGATGAAGCAACCTCAGCGCTTGATACCGAATCAGAGCGCGCTATCCAAAGCGCCTTAACGACCTTGTTAGCGAATAAAACCTCGATCATTATTGCGCACCGTTTATCGACCATCGAACATGCCGATTGCATTGTGGTGATGGATCAAGGTCGGATAATCGAGCAAGGTAGCCACAGCGAGTTATTAGCCAAGGGTGGCGCTTATAGCTTGTTGCATAATATGCAATTTGCCACGGACAGTAATTAATGAGGGCCTTTATTGAACGGGCATGGCGCGATGGACATGTGTTGATGTGGCTGTTGGCCCCGCTGTCTTTACTGTATTGGTTGATTACTGCTTGCCGGCGCCAAGGTTATCGACTTGGGTGGTTGCCAAGCGTTAAATTACCCATTCCAGTAGTTGTGGTCGGTAACATTACTGTGGGCGGCAACGGCAAAACCCCGGTTGTTATTTGGCTGGCTCATTATTTAAAAGAGCAAGGGCTGCGGGTAGGCATCATTAGTCGTGGTTACGGTGGCAGCGCGACCAAAGCGACCTTAGTTACACCGCAAACCCCAGTGACCTTGTCGGGTGATGAACCGAAGTTAATCGTGGCTAATACCGGTTGTTTAATGGCGATTGGTAGTGATCGAATTGCCGCGGCGCAATTGATTATTGCAGCTGGCAAAACCAATGGCACACCGCTCGACATTATTATTAGTGATGATGGTTTGCAGCATTACCGTTTGCAACGTGACATTGAAATTGCGGTGGTTGACGGTCAACGTCGATTTGGTAACGGAAAATTACTGCCAATGGGGCCACTACGCGAAAGAACATCGCGCTTGCAAGACGTCGATCTGATTATTTGCAATGGCGGTCAAAGTCAGGCTAACGAAGAAAGCTTAACCTTGTTGCCAAGCGCGGCAATTGAGCTTTCAACGGGCCAAAGCGTAGCGAACGATTATTTTGCGAACAAAGAGGTGGTGGCTATGGCGGGTATTGGTCATCCACCACGCTTTTTCGATACCTTAGACAAGCTCGCGATTAATACGGTGCAACAAATTAGTTTTGCTGATCATCAAGCGTATCATCAGCAACAATTAACTGCTTTAACACCCAATGGCCAGTGTCTATTAATGACCGAAAAAGATGCAGTTAAGTGTCAGGCGTTCGCCCAAGATAATTGGTATTATCTTCCGGTAACGGCGCAGGTAACATCGGCAGCTAAACAGAAAATATTAAATAAATTAAAGGAAGTAACTCATGGCTTTTGATCTAAAATTGTTAGAAATTATCGCTTGTCCGGTATGTAAAGGTAAGCTCGATTTTAACCGTGATGACAATGTATTGGTCTGCGAACGCGACAAATTGGTATACCCAATTAATGATTCGATTCCGGTATTGCTTGAAGAGCAAGCGACCCCGTTACATCTCGATTAAGGAATTAGTATGTCATTTAGTGTGATTATTCCAGCCCGCTATCAGTCAAGTCGGTTACCTGGAAAACCCTTATTGGATATTGGCGGTAAGCCAATGATCCAATGGGTATATGAGCGGGCACTTGAAGCGGGCGCCGAGCGTGTTATTGTGGCGACCGATGATCAACGAATTGCAGATGTTGTGACCGCTTTTGGTGGCCAATTTTGCATGACGGGCAGCGTTCACGAGTCTGGAACTGAGCGATTGGGTGAAGTTATAGAGACTTTAGGCCTAGAATCTGACCACATTGTGGTTAACGTTCAGGGTGATGAGCCGATGATCCCTTTTGGCAATATTGCGCAGGTTGCCGCATTACTTAATAATAATGACGGTGTGCCAATGGCAACCTTAGCGGTTCCTATTGACGAAAACCTAGATATTGATAACCCTAATGCGGTTAAAGTGGTGTGTGACAAATACGGTCATGCATTGTATTTTAGCCGTGCTGCTATCCCTTTTGATCGCGATGGTTTTCATCGTGGCAGTCCTGAAAAGTTACGCCAGAATTATCTACGTCATATTGGGATTTACGCATACCGTGCTGGTTTTATCCGTCAATATTTAACGATGGAGCCGTCTCCGCTTGAGCAAATAGAAGCGTTAGAGCAATTGCGAGTGTTATATCACGGTCAAAAGATTGCGGTTGGCATTGCTGAGCAAGCGCCGCCAGCAGGGGTCGATACCCAAGCTGACCTTGAACGAATTAGAATGCATTTTAATTAAGCTGCAACAAATCTGATTCTGTGGAGCAAATTTCTTAGCGACTGTTACCATTGCCTTCGCTGTAGTGCTTTCATCGTTTTCATTGCAGTGTTTCCACAGTCTTCCCCGCAGTGTTTTAAGCGGGGATCTCGTTCAGAGCGCTGTTAAATCAATACCGCAACACTTTGCAGATGATCCTCGATAAAAAGAACTCGAGGATGACGTCTGTTTTCATTGTTTTCGAGGATGACGTCTGTTTCCATTGTCATCCCCGCAATCTTTTACACCAAATTAAGCGTTTTGGCGGTTGTCGATTAAGGTGGTTAATACCGACGGATCGGCTAGTGTTGAAGAGTCGCCTAGCTCATTAATTTCATTAGCAGCTATCTTACGCAATACTCGGCGCATGATTTTTCCTGAACGTGTCTTAGGCAGGCCTGGCGCCCACTGGATCATGTCTGGGGCTGCAATGGCACCAAGATCTTTACGAACCCACAATTTAAGCTGCTTGCGTAGTTCTTCGGTTTCTTCGACATCATCGTTAAGGGTAACGTAAGCATAAATGCCTTGGCCCTTGATATCGTGCGGGTAACCAACCACAGCGGCCTCAGCGACTAACTCATGACCAACCAGTGAGCTTTCAACTTCAGCGGTGCCCATGCGATGTCCTGCAACATTAATAACATCGTCAACACGTCCGGTGATCCAGTAATAACCGTCAGCATCACGGCGTGCACCGTCGCCTGTGGTATACATGTTATGGAATGTTTGGAAGTAGGTCATCATAAAGCGTTCATGATCACCAAATACTGTGCGCATTTGTCCCGGCCAGCTGTCTAAAATGACTAATGAGCCTTCTGCCTCACCCTGAAGAATTTCTCCTTCGCCATTCACTAGTGCTGGTTGAATACCAAAAAATGGTCGTGTCGCCGAGCCTGGTTTAGTGGCTGTTGCCCCTGGTAATGGCGTAATTAGAATGCCACCAGTTTCGGTTTGCCACCACGTATCGACAATCGGGCTGTTATCTTTACCAATAACATCATTGTACCAACGCCAAGCTTCCGGATTAATCGGCTCGCCGACACTGCCTAATACTCGTAATGAACTGCCGTCAAAATCATCGAAGTGCTGAGTCCCTTTAGCCATCAATGCTCGAATAAGGGTTGGCGCGGTATAGAGTTGATTAACCTGATGACGGTCTACAATCTCACCTAAGCGGCTTGGTGACGGGTAATTAGGAACACCTTCGTGAATTACAATCGTAGCGCCGTTAGCTAATGGCCCATAAACCATGTAGCTATGGCCTGTGATCCAACCAACATCGGCAGTACACCAATAGACATCACCTTTTTTGTAATCGAACACATACTCATGGGTCATCGCGGCGTAGACCATATAGCCACCGGTAGTATGTAAAACTCCCTTAGGGGTACCAGTTGAACCCGAAGTATAAAGAATAAACAGTGGATCTTCGGCGCTCATTTCTTCGGCTGGGCAATCATCGGATACTGAATCGGTTAATTGATGCCACCACACGTCGCGGCCTTCGTGCCACTCAATGTCGCCGCCAGTACGCTGCAATACGATAACCGTTTCTACGGTGGTTACTTTAGGATTTTGAAGTGCCTCATCGATATTTGCCTTTAGAGGCACCATGCGGCCACCACGTGGACCCTCGTCGGCTGTGATAATAACTTTTGCTTTGCCGTCGATTACCCGTGAAGAAATCGACTCAGAAGAAAAACCACCAAAAATAATAGAATGCACCGCACCAATTCGGGCACAGGCTAACATGGCCACAGCTGCCTCAGGCACCATTGGCATATAAATAGACACGATATCGCCGCGCTTAACTCCTTTGGCTTTTAGGCCATTGGCAAACTTACATACCATTTGATGCAGTTCTTTATAGCTCACTTTACGTTGGTCTTTGGCGTCATCACCTTCCCAAATAATTGCAATGTCGTCACCGTTGTTGGCTAAATGGCGATCTAAACAATTTGCCGATGCGTTCAGGGTACCGTCACCGTACCATTTAATACTGACATTGGGCGCTTCAAAGCTGGTCTCTTTAACTTTGGTGTAAGGTTTAATCCAATCAAGGCGTTTGCCATGTTCGCCCCAAAATGATTCGGGATCATTTATGGATTGTTGATACATTTCGTCATATTGAGAATTGTTTACCAGCGCGTTTAATTCAAATTTCTTTGATACGGGATATAGATCCTGGGAGCTCATGGCTGTTCCTTATTAGTATTATTTATAGCTATTAAAGTATTTTTTTTGTGACGGTCAAACCATTAGACATTGGTATATCAAATTTTAATAATTAATTTTTTATCAATAATTCATCATCTTAGTTCGTAGTATGTGCGTAATTAAGCTAGGCGCAATAATAATTTGTAGTTAGATATTTAGCCTAACTAGTCATACAAAAGCACATCACTATCAATTTACTCTCTAGTGGTTACAAGGTAAGCTAGGCAGCAATTATTGGTTTACTAGTTAAGCTGAGTTGACAGACATATTGCCTATATTGAGCAATAAACAGCGATTTACTGCGGACTTAACGTCCGTAATCTGCATGGGAGCGCGAGGTTTTAATGGTTAATGGAGTAAGTTTTGATCGCCAGGATGCGATCGAGAAAGCCACGTTGCTTTTTTGGAAAAAGGGCTACCACGCAACCTCGATGCGTAATCTACAGCAAGTGCTAGACCTACGACCAGGCAGTATATATGCCAGTTTTGGTAACAAAGAAGGTTTGTTTAAGGAAGTATTACGTTGTTATACCAAGCGTAACCTAACCAGCTTAAAATATTGTATCGAAACGTCCTCATCACCATTGGCCGCGTTAAAAGGTTATATTGAACAAGCAATTGTGGCTGGGGACGAGCAATCTAGCCAAATTTTGCTACCAAACTCTATGTGCTTATTGGTTAAAACTCTTGCGGAATTAACCGAAGAAAACGCGCAATTGTTAATTGAATCGAAACGATTGTTGGAGATGATCCAAGGCGCCTTTATTGTGTTGCTTAATGAAGCACAATTAGCTGGCCAGATCACGCCAACTAAGGATTTGGATCGCTTAGCGCATTACGTGCAGATGCAAATAACGGGTTTACGCATATATGCCCACACTAACGATCAAGCAGAAGTTAATAACTTGATAAATGATTTATTTAAGTCGATTCAATCTTAAATTTAAGGGAATCTAATTTTATAACCACACAAAGTAATACCAATTATATTATTTAAGAAATCTATTTTTTAATGAAATTGGTATAAGTAGAACGTATCCTTGGAATTTGTTGCATCAGAGTATCAGGCCACTCTCATCTTATTTCTAGGGCTCGAGAATATCAGGTGTTATCTCGTGAATATTATCGAGTGTGACAAATAAAACAGGCGTTTCAATGTTTGGGTCCACTTTTTTCCCGTGCATGGCTTGATACACAGTTTTAACCCCCAAATAACCCATCATATAAGGTTGCTGCATCACGAAACCGTACATTTTCCGATTGTGTAATGCTTGGATTATTTTTTTAGCGGAATCAAAGCCTATGTGGACTATATCTCTTGTATTATCGAGACTTTGTAAGGTTTTTAGCACACTCAGACTGGTCATTTCATTAGGAGTAAAAATCGCATCGATGTCATCTCTATCTTGTAACACTTGATTGGTGGTTAGTCTGGCTATACTCAAATCGGTACTGAGAATTTGATCCAGCCCTACCTTCATTCCTGCCGAAGTCACCTGTTTGAGAAAACCTGCCACTCTATCTCTAGAGGATACAACATCATTCTCTAATCTAAATAGAGCAATAGTGCCGCGGCCCTTAAGCTTTTTCACCATGTTCCTGCCTGCTAGCTCTCCCGCAGCGAAGTTATTGGTTTTTATTACACTAACCACATCGCCTTCCATTTTTCTGTCGATATAGACAGTTGGTATCCCAATTGTCTTCAGCCGGGCTACATCTATAGCACGAACATTAGAATTTGGCGTTATAACTAAGCCTTTGCAGCCGCGTTTTTGTACTAATTTGGTCAAGAATTGCTGACCATTTATGTTCAACTCATCAATAGTTCCACGTAGATAAACTTCTATACTCAGCTCGCGAGCTGCTTTATAAGCACCGTCACTCACTTGTCCCCAAAAGTCACCATTGGTTTTACTAACACCCGCTAATATAACCCCAATACATTGGGGGCGAGCGTTTAAATTTGTACTTAGCAAAATTAAAAACACACAGCAACTGTTGATTAATACCTTATTTTTAGAGAACAATGTCATCATACCTCTTGTCTTTTCCCCAAATAGCTAGCGGTTCTTCGAATTATAGATTGTTATTAAGCTTAGCAATTAATCCATCATTGGATTAATAAATGCGGTCTTGGTATCGTCTAGCTTTATAACAACATTGCAAACCAAGCGTCTACTGACCACTTAAAGTTTGTACCTAGGCTTATTCGGGATTTTGCTGGATATCTTCGTGTTTTTTTACTTAATCAGGTGTAATGGTTAGTGTAATACGGCAATATAATGACTAATCTTATTGGGCGGATTTGATCTAATGTCTTACACTTGACTATCAATCTAACGTGTTGACGATAAAACAGCAGTTTCACGGATAACGGCTATATAATTTCTATGTTGTTATTAAAACTTTTGTTTACTAGGAAACAAACATGAAATTATCAGCAGATCAAACCGTGTTGGTGATAGTCGATGTTCAAGGTAAATTAGCGACGTTAATTCATCACCAAGCCACTTTAGTGCCGGCTATTGAAAACTTGATTCGAGCTGTGCATTTATTTGATATACCCGTATTGTGGTTGGAACAGTTGCCAGGCAAACTTGGGACTACTGCTGAGCCAATCGTCAATACAATGCGCGAACTTTATCCCGACATTAGTGCGATTGAAAAATCGTCGTTTAGTGCGCTAGGCACAACTGAATTTAGACAGCTCTTGTCAGAAACTGGCCGACGTCAGGTTGTTCTCGTTGGCATAGAGTCTCATATCTGTGTTTATCAAACCGCTCGTGATCTAATTTGCCGCAGCTATCAAGTATTTCCTGTTATTGATGCGATCTCTTCGCGCACTGAGCAAAATTATCAATTAGGACTCAATAAAATGTCGCAGCTTGGTGCCAGTTTGACCAGTATTGAAATGTTGTTGTTTGAACTGCAGCAGGTCGCAGAAGGCGAACGCTTTCGTCAGTTAATACGTTTAATCAGATAATACATTTAATCATCTTGGTTGACGCGATAGGTGCCGAGTTACTCGTATTGAGATCAATAATCCTTACCATTCAGGGCAAAAGATTGGCATTGCCCAATATATTAATTTACTTAAAATCTCAGATCTCTTTAGCTCAGCTAACCTTCCAGTAAAAACGATTTAACTACCTGTTTAATTACGGCAGCAGCACCATGACATGCGACTATCATAACGGGAATGCTGGCAGAGGGGGGATTACTGGTATTTTTTCCTATGATTTTTGGCAAATAAGGTAACCAATATTATTGGTTTGTCCGTAAGCGTCTGGCGAAATGCGCGTAACATTACGAGCACCAAATGACTAACATTGCTTTTATTTAAAATAGAGGCATAAGATGGGAAAGTACAGGAAAAAGCACGAATGGACTGCGGTCTTTGAAGAACAGCAACGAAGTGGCTTAAGCATCATTGAGTTTTGTAAGCAGCATGCCATATCAACAACCAACTTTTATAAGGTGCGAGCGAACATTCGAGGTAAAACATCCGGTGAGCCAGCCTTTATCAAAGCAACGATTACTAAAGATAATACTCCTAACGTCACATCAACAAGCCAAGTGTTCAGGCTCACAACAAAACACGCAGAAATCATATTGCCAAACCACTGTTCAAGCCAGTTTATCGTTGATATTCTAAAAGGACTGCAAGCATGAAGATGTTTGTCGAGCCAGACCAAATCTATTTACATCGCGATTTTGTTGATTTTAGAAAGTCTATTAACGGGCTAACTGAACTTGTTGAAAACTCACTTGAGCGCGATGCTTATACCGGTGAACTATTTATTTTTTGCAATAAATCCAAGGATAAAATCAAGCTACTTTACTGGGATAAAACGGGGTTTGCCCTGTGGTATAAGCGACTAGATAAACACAAATTTAAATGGCCCTGTAAAATCAACGAGCGATCACTAGCGCTAGATACGCAACAGCTAGACTGGCTACTCTCGGGCTTTGATGTGCTCGGCCATGAAACACTAAACTATCAGTCACTATTATGATCTTATTCTCGTCAATGATCATTGACGAAACGCTCTAGATTACCTCACGTTAATTTCCCCTCAATAGCGCATAGTTGTTGGCTTTTTGTTAAGCTTCTGGTCATATGGAAATAGACATTAACTCACTCCCTGATGACCCCACACAACTTAAGCAAATGCTGCTTGAGTTGCAACGGAGTGTGAATGAAAAAGATAAAATCATCAGCGAGCAGTTATCACAAATAAACCAGTTTATTGAAGACTACGAACTGGCAAGACGTAAGGCTTATGGTAAAAGTTCTGAAAAGCTCGCCGGCAACGATGAAGTATTTAACGAGGCAGAAGAAACGCTTGATGATGAAGATAAAGCGCTCATTACTCAGAGTGATAATCAACAAGCTGATCGCGATAAGCAATCACCTAAGCGCAAACCGTTGCCCAAGGAGCTTGACAGAGAGATCGTCGTCATTGATGTACCAGATGATGAAAAAATCTGTGACTGTTGCCAAGGTGAACTTCACCAAATAGGAGAAGCGAGTAGTGAAAAGCTAGAATTTATTCCCGCTCAAATCAAAGTGATTGAAACAAGGCGGCCTAAATATAGCTGCCGCCACTGTGAGAAAGAAGAAACAAGCAACACTATCAAGGTCGCTCCAGTCCCAGCGTCCCCCATCCCTAAAGGTATCGCCACCGCAAGCTTATTAAGTCCGATAATCAGTGGGAAGTATCAATATGGATTACCGCTCTATCGACAAGAATCTATGTTTAGGGAACTGGGGATAGAGTTAAGCCGTAAAAGCATGTCGCAGTGGGTGATACGTTGTAGCGAGCTTCTTGAGCCAATCACTCAAGCATTAAGGCAGCACTTACTGAAGCAGCGCGTGATTAATGCCGACGAAACGACGTTAAATGTTATCAACGAGGAAAAATCGACGTGTTACATGTGGGTATATTGCGCGGGCAAAGATAAACTGAGCAACAGCGTTTTGCCAAACATAGTGCTCTATGATTATCAAAATAATCGGCGTGGTGAATGTGTTGTCAATTACCTTGATGGCTATACAGGATACCTCCAAGTGGATGGCTATCAGGCGTACGGTCAAACGAAAGCTACCTTGGCAGGATGTATGGCGCACGCCAGGCGAAAATTTACAGATGCTAAAGCGGTCCAGCCCAAAAAGAAGACGGGCAAGTCTGATGTGGTGCTGACATTAATCCAAACGCTTTATGGCATAGAGTCTGGCTTGGTAGGAAAATCATTTGACGAGATAAAAGCCAGACGACAGGAAAAATCCAAACCTATCCTAGATAAAATTCAGGCATGGGCACTAGCGCACCGAGACAAGGTGCCGGAGAAAACGAAGTTGGGGATAGCCATAAGATACTGGCTCAACCAATGGCCAAAACTCATCACCTATCTCGATGATGGGCAAATAACTATCGACAACAATCGTGCCGAGCGAGCTGTAAAGCCGTTTGTCATTGGTAGAAAGAACTGGTTGTTCTCAAACACGGCGCGGGGTGCAAAAGCCAGCGCGATATTGTATAGCCTCATTGAAACGGCGAAGGCCAACGGCAAGTTCGCCGATAACTACCTGCAATACTGCCTAAACGAGTTGGCAAAGAATCCAGAAGACGTTGAATATCTGCTACCTTGGAATGTTAAGCTTGTCTAGGTGCCTTGCCTAGACGCTTACGTTTGTCCTCCTAAAGTAGGAGGTTTTAGCTGCCAAAGGACCATTGGATTACTCTCTGAGATCAGATTAACTAAACACATATCCATTATCCGTGTGACGTATTAACTTGTTTGAGGTAAAACTATGATCTATGCATGTCCTGGCAGCGAAGGTGCTGCCGTAACTTTTAAATCACGTTATGAAAACTACATCGGCGGCCAATGGGTCGCGCCAGTTAATGGTAATTACTTTACCAATACCACGCCAGTTACTGGTGAAGCCATGTGCGAAATTCCTCGTTCGTGTGCTTTAGACATTGAGTTGGCTGTTGATGCTGCTCATGGAGCTAAAGAGAGTTGGGGCAAAACATCAGTTACCGAACGTTCAAACATTTTATTAAAAATTGCCGATGTCATTGAAGCTAATCTTGAACAACTTGCCGTGGCAGAAACTTGGGATAACGGTAAACCAGTACGAGAAACACTTGCTGCAGATGTACCATTATGTGTCGATCACTTTCGTTATTACGCGGGATGTATCCGTGCCCAAGAAGGTAACTTGTCGCAAATTGACAACGACACTGTCGCCTATCATTTTCATGAACCACTGGGCGTAGTTGGACAAATAATTCCGTGGAATTTTCCGCTCTTAATGGCTGCTTGGAAATTGGCTCCGGCGTTGGCAGCGGGTAACTGCGTGGTGTTAAAACCGGCAGAGCAAACACCGGCCAGTATTTTGATTCTAATGGAGTTAATTGGAGATTTATTACCAGCCGGAGTACTTAATGTCGTTAATGGTTTTGGCAAAGAAGCTGGCGAAGCATTAGCGACTAATACACGTATCGCTAAAATTGCCTTTACCGGCTCAACCGCGGTTGGATCTCATATCTTAAAATGTGCCGCAGACAACTTGATCCCATCAACGGTAGAACTTGGCGGCAAATCACCCAATATCTTTTTTAGTGACATCATGAACCATGAAGACGACTACCTAGAAAAATGTGCCGAAGGTTTTGTATTAGGCTTCTTTAACCAAGGCGAAGTCTGTACCTGTCCGTCACGTGCGTTAATTCAAGAAGATATTTTTGACGACTTTATTAAGGTGGTGATCGAAAAGGCCAAAAAAATAATTCGTGGCAACCCATTAGATACAGCAACCATGGTTGGTGCTCAGGCATCGGAGCAGCAATTCGATAAGATCATGAGTTATCTGCAAATTGGTCGTGAAGAAGGCGCTAAAGTGTTAACTGGTGGCGACAAAGAAAGTTTGAGTGACTCACTAGCTACTGGTTTCTACATTCAACCAACGATTTTGCAGGGTGATAACTCGATGCGGATTTTCCAAGAAGAGATTTTTGGTCCTGTGGTCGCGGTTACTACGTTTAAAGATGAAGCACAAGCACTAGCGATTGCCAACGATTCAGAATATGGACTGGGGGCAGGGGTTTGGACCCGTGATGCCAACCTTGCCTACAGAATGGGCCGTGGCATTGAGGCTGGTCGAGTATGGACCAACTGTTATCATTTATACCCAGCCCACGCAGCGTTTGGTGGTTATAAAAAATCGGGGATCGGCCGCGAAACTCATAAAATGATGTTAGATCATTATCAACAGACCAAAAACTTATTGGTGAGTTACAGCACCAGCCCATTGGGCTTCTTCTAATAGTTTTACCGCAGTTAGATAATAAAAAGCCTCTATTGTAAGAGGCTTTTTTGTTGGTGCAGCCCCAGTATTTTACAGAGCTAGTAAATTTAAAGGCCAACAGTTAGTATAAAATCTGTCGAGTAAGCAAATGATAAATAGGGATCTTATGGCTAAAACAATCACAGCAACAACGGTGCTTACTAAACCTGAGCTGGCTGTCGAACAGCTTTATGATCAATTAGCCCATGGCGATCTTAGTTTGGTCATATTTTTCTGCTCTGCTAAATATGATCTTAACTCACTTGAACAGTCGCTTAGTAAATATTTTGGTTCATTAGAAGTTGTTGGCTGCACTACAGCAGGCGAAATATCAAGTACTGGCTATGGTCAGCAGAGTATTGTCGCCATTGGGTTTTGCACCGAGTATTTCTCGACAAGTGTCGGGCTGGTCGCCCAATTAGATCAATTTGATTTGGTAGCGGCACAAGATATTGTTGCAGGCTTAACAGATAACTGTCGCGAACAGGCGATGCGCGAAATTAATCAGCCCTGTTCTAATCAAGCAAGTTTTATGATGACTCTGCTTGACGGCCTCTCATCACAGGAAGAGCGTTTTTTAAGTATTTTACACTCTGCCGCCAATGAAATGCCGCATTTTGGTGGTTCTGCTGCCGATGACATTACGCTGGCCAAAACACATGTCTATTATCAGGGACACTTTTATCAACAAGCAGCCGTGGTTATTCTAGTCAATACTCGACTGGCTTTTGATGTTTTTTCGATCAATCATCTTGAGATGCCCGGCGAAAAAATGGTGGTAACCCATGCTCAGCCACAATCAAGGACAGTATTTGAACTTAACGGTGAGCCGGCAGCGTTAGAGTATGCAAAAGCCCATAATTTAACGGTGCAAGAGCTCAATCCCAGTGTGTTTGCATTGCATCCTGTGGCTGTAAAAGTAGGCGATCGCTATTTCTTCCGTGCCATTCAACGCGTTAACCTTGTCGATAACAGTTTAAGTTTTTATTGCGCTGTTGATACTGGCATTGTCTTAACCGTGGTGAGCCTAGGAGATATATTTGACCAATTAGAAACAAAAATGAACGACATAGTTAAACGTTATGGCGAGCCTGAATTGGTACTAGGTTGTGATTGTATCTTGCGTAAACTAGAAGTAGAGCAAAAAAAATTACAACCTGTCGCTGTACAGTTATTTGAAAGATACAATATTTTAGGATTTAATACTTACGGTGAGCATTTTCAGGGTATTCATTTAAATCAAACATTCACTGGTGTTTTTATTGCAGGAGCCAATGGTGACAAGTGAAGAACAAGCACAAAGGATCCTGCAACTTGAGCAAAAAAATGCCAAGCTTGAGAAAATTAATCAAGTGCTAATAAGCCGAGTTGAGCAGGGCGGCGGTAATCAAAGTGACCCCTATTCGGCCTTTGAGCACTCAGTTCAGCTGGCGCAGCAAGTGCGAGACAAAACCAAAGCACTTAACGAAACACTCGAAGCGTTAGAGCGAAGCAACTTGCAATTAACTAACGCAAATAATCAAGCCAATATTTTCCGGCAACGTTTTATTGATGCGATTGAAAGCATGTCTGATGCCTTTGTATTGCTCGATAGTGCGGGTCGGATCATTTTGCAAAACTCTAATTTTACCAATTTTTGGAATAATTCTAATCTGGCTGTCGAGCAAGGTATTAATTTTAAAGATTTTAAAGAGTTAGCTAAAAATCGTGGCATTATAAGTCAAGCTTATCCTGGGGTTGATCAAAATAGTCCGACCTATCAATTGAGTGATGGCCGTTGGTTTCAACTCAATCAACGCCGCACGCATGAAGGGGGTTGGGTCATGCTATACAGCGATATTACGGCGGTCAAAGCGGCAGCAACGCAACGCTTTGAATTGGCGATGACCCAAAAATCTCGTTTATTACAAAATTTAATCGATAACCTAGCGCAGGGGGTGGTTTTATTAAGCAGTAACCACCAGATTGAAGTATGGAACCGACAATTTTCGCAAATGAGCCAGCTCTCACAAGAGCTGCTGCAAAGTGGCCCGGCTTTGGCGAAATTGCAGTCGCTAACTCAATTAGATTTAACACCCAATAACATAAAAGCCCCATCATTTAAGCTGCAAGTATTGTCTACGGGCACCGTTTTGGAAGTACGCGAACATACGTTAATCAACGGTCAGTTAATCAAGACATTCACTGATGTGACCGAACGCCGCAATAGCGCTTTGGCGCTGCAACAAGCCCATGATGAGCTCGAAAAGCGGGTAGAACAACGCACTGGCCAGCTCCAGCTCGTAAACAACAAACTGCTCAATGAAATTGACGAGCGACGGTTAGCACAAGCCGACTTGGTTAACGCTAAACGCGAAGCCGAATTGGCTAACCGCTCTAAAAGTAAATTTTTAGCAGCGGTTAGCCATGATTTGTTGCAGCCGTTAAATGCCGCCCAATTATTTTTAGGTTCAATGGCTGATATTGAGGTTAAGCCCGAACTAGGTCCCTTGTTGGCAGGCGTCTCCAATTCATTAATCGATTTAGAAAATCTTATTGTCGGTTTAGTCGATATTTCAAAATTGGATGCCGGTATTGTAATCGCCGATCCTCAGTCATTTAGCTTATCGCTGTTGCTTGATAATATGGCACTTGAATATCAACAGCTGTCGCCCAAATATAATATCGACTTTAAATACGTTAGCTCAAATGTTGTCGTTAATACTGATAGTGCATTGTTGGCACGGATTTTACGTAATCTGCTATCGAACGCGTTTCGCTATGGATGTCAGGGTAAAGTGTTGCTCGGTGTACGGCGCAAAGCCTCATGTTTAACCATTGAAGTGTGGGATAACGGTTTAGGCATTGCCGATGATCAACTGGCCGATATATTCGTCGAGTTTAAGCGCCTTGAAGGGGCAAACAAAGCCTTTAGCAACGGCTTAGGCTTGGGGTTAGCGATTGTCGACAAATTATCAAAAGTCTTGAATCACCCCATTAAGGTTCGTTCGACAGTCGGTAAGGGGTCTGTCTTTTCGATTGATGTACCGTTAGGTTTACCAATGATAAATACAACAGATAATCGACAAGCTATCGCAATGACACTCGATAGCCTACATAAAACCAAGGTATGGCTGGTGGACAATGATCAGCAAATCTGTGACGCAATGGCAATATTACTGACAAAATGGGGCTGTGAAGTGATTACGGCTTTAACCGAGCAAGGCTTGGCTGAACAAGTTGATATCAAAGCCGCCGCGGTAGATTTGTTGATTGTTGATTACCATTTAGATCATCAAATAACGGGGTTTTCTCTCGCGTCTAGCATTAACCAACAGCGATTAATTACAGTACCTGTTTTGATGATTACGGCCAATTACAGTCAACAACTACAAGCGCAAATGAAAGAAAACAATATAGTGCTATTAAATAAGCCAATTAAGCCGATGAAATTAAAAACAACAATGCTACATTTATTAAATTAGCCTAACGTTTTAGATACTGACTAAAATCAATATCAGTACAGCTGACAACTGCTTGCACTCGGTTATAGACTCCGAGTTTCTTTAAGATTTCAGAGACATGAGACTTGACGGTTGTCTCTGAAATCTTGAGATCTGCTGCTATTTGTTTATTCGCTTGGCCTTTGCTCATGCATTTTAATACCATCAATTGACGGCGCGTTAGGCTAGCGAGCTTAGTGTCGCTAACTCTGTCAGAATTGGCGCTTAAGTTCGACAATTGTGAGCTAGAGGCACCTTGTCTAATAACTTCTGGGGGTAAATAAACATCGCCATCGAGCACACTAACTAAGGCATTGGCGATGGTCTCTTTTGATGATGATTTGGTAATAAAGCCCACAGCACCATAGGCCAATGTTTGCAGTATTATTTTTTTATCTTGCTCGGCTGAGACTATCACCACTGGCACGGTTGGGCTTTGATTTCGCAAGGTTATTAAACCATCAAACCCTGCCATGCCAGGCATATTCAAATCTAATAAAATAAGATCAAGCTCAGAGCCAGTCGCAGAGAATTGCAATGTTTGTGGCAAATCTTGAGTTTCGAAGGTGGTACAGTCGATAAACTGTTGTTTAATAATATTGATCATTGCATCACGAAAGAGTGGGTGATCATCGGCGACTAAAATATTATACATGCCTTGTCCTTGGTAGTAATACGCTGCGCTATTAAGCTCAAATAAAAATAAACCGAATGTCGTACTAATCGAACTTTCATTGTTTTCGATCAATGACTCTAACTATTGACTAAGCTAAGCTCTTGTAATTTAGCCATCGAATGAAGATAGGACGTTGTAATGCCATTTATATCGAGCAAAAATAATTCAAATAGCTCAACAGCACATAAATCAACAAAAAAAAGCGCATCTACTCCTCTATCGACATTACAG
>Ga0209395_1002842_pt1 | contig 22115 bp, 14 predicted proteins | sample GOMGulsemesocosm_3_FD_184635 | JGI IMG/M metagenome (GOLD analysis project Ga0209395, IMG submission 184635) | Methane-oxidizing microbial communities from mesocosms in the Gulf of Mexico - GOM9D Gulf of Mexico (SPAdes) (version 2) | ecosystem: Environmental > Aquatic > Marine > Cold seeps... | reverse complement strand
CGATAAATTAAGGATTTATGTAACTGGACAAAACTTGTTTACGTTTACCAACTATAGTGGATTAGATCCAGAGGTTGGAGGTAGTATTTTATCTAGAGGTATTGATAGAACTTTATATCCAAAATACAAATCGGTGATTTTAGGAGTACAATTTCAATTTTAAAATTTTAAACAATGAAAAATATATATAAAATAATTGTAGCTTCTTTTTTTGCAGTTACTATCATTTCTTGTGATGATGATGCTTTTATTGAGCAAACATCTCCAGATCAATTAACTTCAACTTCGTTTTGGAGAAATGCAGAAGATGCACAGTCAGGATTAACTGCAGTATATTCAGAATTAGAAGCAAGAAGTAATTTTTGGGATGGATGGCAAGAAGGAAGATCTGTTGTAGAGTATTTTAGATCAGATTATGCATTGCCAGGGCCAGATGCCACTAATTATGGACATTGGATGTCAATTTTTAATTTTAATTATACGAACGGACACACATTTTTAAATGTGCTTTGGACGACAAACTATAAAGGCTTGAATTTTGCCAATCAGGTAATTACGAAAGTTGGAGAAATGACACCTGAACAAATTTCAGATGAGGAGAAAAAACAAATCATTGGAGAAGCGACATTCTTAAGAGGGTATTACCATTTCAAACTATTAACATTATTTGAGAAAATAATTGTTAGAACAGAAATGATTTCTCAAGAATCAATAGATAAGGCCTTGTCTAGTAGAAAAGATACTTGGGATGTAATTATCAAAGACTTTCAGGATGCTGAATCAATGCTAGGAATTGTTGGAAGCACACAGGCTGGAAGAGCTACTAAAGGAGCGGCATTAGCCTACTTAGGTAAGGCATATATGCATAAAGCAGGAGATGCTACTTCTTCTGATGGAGCAGATTTTGGAAATGCAGTAGCCGCATTTAAAAAGATTGTTGACGGGACTGTTGGAACATACGATCTAGAACCAGATTTTTTAAGTTTGTTTAACGGTGAAAATGAGAACAATCAGGAATCTATATTCGAATTGCAATTTAAAAGTGGTGATGCAAACTCTTGGAATGCTACAAGATTACACGCTTTTGTAGGTGATTGGTCTCTTGGAGGATGGGGAGGAATTGAAGCGAACCCTGCTATTGTTACCGAAATGAAAACCGAAGGGATGATTGCTACAACTGGTCGTTATGACAGTAGATTGTATGGCTCTGTCTATTTTAGAGATCCTTTCTTTAATGATACAAACACAAATCAAATGCAGGGCTATACATGGGATCAGTTAATGGATTGGCAATATGGTAGTACCTATGATGATCATGCATATTTTAGAAAATGGTTGCCGAATTATGTGTACAACAATTCTTATGTTGGTGTAAATGTAGTACTGATGCGTTATGCAGACGTATTATTAATGTATGCAGAAGCATTAAATGAAACAGGAAATACATCCGATGCAATTACTCATATTAATCAAATAAGAGCTATCCATGGTGATATGCCTGCAGTAACTGTAACGTCTAAAGAGGATGTAAAAGCACAAATTATACATGAGAGAACAATGGAGTTAACCTTAGAATCTGTTCGCTTTTTTGATTTAAGAAGATGGGGTATGTTAGATCAAGCAATGCAAGCAGCAGGCAGAACTGGTTTTAATGCTGCACAACATGCATACTTGCCAGTTCCATTATCAGAAATTCAAGCAAATTCTGAGATTGATTAAAAATTAAATTTTGTTTCATTAGTACATATTTGAATGAAAAAAGGGTTGTCAATTGTTGACAGCCCTTTTTGTTTATGAATGATTATAAAAATTGCTCGAAGTGTATTATCGTAAAATGAATCCGTTTTTCATTGGGTCTGTTGGATCTATCACAAAAGTGTGCATTCCTGTGATGTACGCAGTTCCTTCTACTTGCGGTATTACAGCTGTAAATGAGCCATAACTTTCTTCAGAAATCACAGAACCCTTAAAAACTGAATCTGTAATACTTTCAATAATCATTGATTCTCCATAATCAATTTCTTTTCTTGCTTTGTGTATGGCCATTCTTCCAGAAACGCCAGATCCTGTTGGGCAACGGTCTACTTCTCCTTCAGCAAATACACATACATTTTTACTGTCAGCACCAGACGGTTGTTTGTTGTTGTCAATAAAAATAGTGCCATAATTAAAACTCAAATCATCTTCAAAAGGATGGGTAATTCCACTGTCAGACTTGATTACCTCATTTTTGATTTTCATTCCATTGGTAATCAATGCTCTGTAGGAGTCAGTGCTTAAATCAAAGTCAAAATTATTTTTGGCCATGTCTACATAGGCATAGAAAGCGCCGCCATAAGCCAAATCGTAAGTTACATTGCCTAATCCTTCAACATTTACAGTTCTATCTAATCCAACAACAAAACTTGGGACACAATGAAAACGAACACCGGTTACTTGGCCGTTTTTCACATTGACAAAAGAAGTGATTCGACCGCATGGAGCATCAATTTTTAAGATATTATCTCCTTCTTTTATGGGTATCCATTTCATTTCAATGGCCAATGTAGAAATTGCAATTATGGCATGACCACACATGGTTGAATAGCCTTCATTGTGTAAAAATATAATTCCGAAATCTCCGTTATCATCATTTGGAGGTAATAAAATACAACCATACATATCTGCATGTCCACGAGGTTCAAACATTAAGGCAGTTCGGAGATGATCGAAGTTTTCTTTACAGTTTCGTCTGTATTCTAACACCGAATTTCCTTTTAACTCTGGGAATCCATCAATAATTACACGCAGCGGTTCTCCACCAGTATGCATGTCAATAGTTTTAATTTGTAACCAGTCTTTGTTTGGTGTAAACTCAGTTTTTGAACGTATATTTTGATAGGTATTATTCATTTGAATATTTTTTATAATAATAATTCGCGGCTGCTAAATCTTCTAAAGCATGACCAACAGATTTAAAAACAGTTATTTCTTTTTCAGAATTTCTTCCTGTTTTTAGATGCGAACATAGTTGAAACAAATCTGCTTTGATGTTTTCTTCTTTTAAAGTCCCATTTTGCAATGGAATTACAATATCTCCACTTTCTTTCAGGCCGCCTTGAAAAGTATCAATATAAATAGCCGCTTTAGAAATGGTTGCATCATCTGCTTCTCGCATGTCTTTTTTATAAGCGCCAACCAAATCAATATGTTGTCCAGCTTTTACGTGTTTGCCAAGAACAAGTGGTGTTTTTGATAAGGTTGCGCAAGATATAATATCTACTTCACTAATTTTTTCTTCAATCCTTTTTATAGGAGTAGCGGTAAAGTTTTCGCTTTTCAATTCTTCACAAATTACTCTTGCTTTTTCAAAATTTCGTCCCCAAACAAATACTTCTTTTATAGGGCGAACAGCTGCATGCGCTTTGATTAAATTGATAGACAAAGCACCTGTTCCAATCATTAATAATGTTGATGAATTCTTTCTAGACAAATACGAAGAAGCCAAGGCTGAAGTGGCTGCAGTTCTTTTTACGGTTAGACTTTTAGCTTCTAAAATTGCTTTTATGGATCCTTTTGTCGCATCAAAATAAATATAGGTTCCTTGAATGGATGGCAGGTCAAACTGCCCATTCTCTGGGCTTACCGTGACTATTTTAACGCCAGCATTTTTACTAGGGTTCCAAGCTGGCATCAATAGCAAAGTAGAGTCAGCCTGTACTTCTGGATTAGGGAAGTCGTGATGGTGACGAAGTGGCACAATAACTTCATCAGTAGAGAAGTGGTTTTTTATTTCATAGATTAACTCTGAAAAATTAGTATTTTCTTCAATAAATTCATTGCTGATTTGTTTGATTATATCCATAGGATAAAAGTAGGGAAAAGGCTTGGTACAATTACATTTTAACTTGTTTTCGCATAACATTTGCGAATACTTGGTTAACATAGCATCAGCCTGATTGATTTACTTCTTTTAATTTTAGAGAATTAAAATCATAAAAATGAAAGCGATAAAAAAAATGACCCTGTTGCTATTTGTGTCAATAGCAGTGATTTCTTGTTTTTCTAGAAAATCAGCACTAGAAGGGTTGACTTTTAAAGAGCAATTGGAGGTCCTATTTCCAAAGGCAAGCATAGATTCAGTCAAAATTAATGATCATTTTATTGGAGCTTTCGAATTGACAATCCAACAACCATTGGATCATGAAAATGGGAGCGCAGGAACTTTTGATCATCATATATATGTATCACATTCAGGCTATGATAATCCAACGGTTTTAGTAACAGAGGGATATAATGCGAGACATCAAACATATGAATTGAGTTCTTTGTTGAAAGCGAATCAAGTACAGGTTGAATATCGTTTTTATGGTAAATCGAGACCAGATGCTATTCAATGGAAATATTTAACCAATGATGCAGCAGTTGCAGATTATCATGCAATTGTAACCAAGTTGAAAAGAATTTATAAGAAGAAATGGTTATCCACAGGAATAAGCAAAGGAGGGGAAACTGTAATGATTTACAAATCTAAATTTCCAAATGATATTGATGTTGCTGTGCCTTACGTTGCACCATTGATTAATACACAAGAAGATGTAAGAACTATAGAGTTGATAAATTCTAACGGAACAAATGCGTGTAGAGAAAGTATTAAGATATTTCAAAGAGCTGTGTTAAAGAATAGAGCGAGTGTGATGACCGAATTAAAGAAGTATGCGGCAACAAATAGTGCTTCTTTTACAAAAATGCCAATTGATGAAGCATTGGAACATGCTGTGTTAGAATTCCCATTTTCCTTTTGGCAATGGGGAAGCAATTGTGAAGAGATCCCGAGCGAAAAGGCATCTCCAAAAGAATTGTTTGAGTATTTGAAGAAAGTGGCTGGATTCTATTTGTTTAGTGATGCAGGTATTTATAACTACTTGCCTTCTTTTTATCAGCATATGACCGAATTAGGCTATTATGGGTACGATTTTACACCTGTTAAAGACTTGTTACAACATGTGAGAAAATCTTCATTGATTTGTTTTGGTCCTCAGGATGTTGACTTGACATACAATTCAAATTACATCAAAGAAGTGAAAGGTTATGTCGAAAATAAAGGGAACAAAATGCTTTATATTTATGGAGGAAATGATCCTTGGGGAGCATGTGCTCCAAATCCTAAGCCCAAAGTAGATGCCTTAAAAATGGTTTTAGAAGGCGGGCATCATGGGACAAGAATTAAAGATTTCTCAAAAGAAGAGAAACAAAAAATATATAGTAAGCTACAAAGTTGGTTAGGTAATGAGGTTAAAATATACCCCATAAAATAATCTATTAGTTCGCTATTTTTCTTTGTAAATTTGTTCTAGAAATAGAAAGCAAATGATTGTACAAGGAAATATAGTAGACATAGAAAACAGACGAATTTATAAAGGGGAGATAGACGTTGTAAACGGGAAAATTTCTTCTATTAAAGAAGCTAACCATGAGGTGAAAAATTACATCCTTCCTGGTTTTGTAGATGCTCATATTCACATAGAAAGCTCTATGTTAGTTCCTTCTGAATTTGCGAAAATTGCTGTTGTTCACGGTACGGTTGCGACGGTTTCTGATCCGCATGAAATAGCCAATGTGTTGGGAGTTAAAGGTGTAGATTTTATGATTGAAAACGGAAAAAAAGTTCCGTTAAAATTCAATTTTGGAGCGCCATCTTGTGTACCTGCTACTTCTTTTGAAAGTGCTGGAGCAATTATAGATTCAGACGACATCAAAGTAATGATGGAAAATCCAGATATTAAATACTTGGCTGAAATGATGAATTACCCAGGTGTGTTATTTGATGACGAAGAAGTGCTTAAGAAAATTCAACATGCAAAGGATAATAACAAACCAATTGATGGTCACGCTCCAGGATTAAGAGGCGATGATGTGACCAAATATATATCCGCAGGGATTTCTACAGACCACGAATGTTTTACCTATGGTGAAGCTTTAGAGAAGTTGCAAAAAGGAATGAAAGTCATCATCCGTGAAGGAAGTGCTGCAAAAAACTTTGAAGCCCTAATTGATTTGTTGCCAGCGCATTTTGAAAACATGATGTTCTGTTCTGATGATAAACACCCAGATGATTTATTGATTGGGCATATTAATCAATTATGTGCTCGAGCGGTAGCTAAAGGAATGAATGTTTTTGATGTGTTACAAGTAGCTTGTGTTAATCCAGTGAATCATTATAAATTAGATGTTGGTTTGCTTAATGTTGGTGATGATGCCGATTTTATTGTATTGGAAGATTTAGAACGATTTAATGTCCTTGAAACTTATATAAACGGTGAATTGGTGGCTAAAAATGGCAAGTCATTTGTGAAGTCTGTTGATTTTAAAGTACTTAATAATTTTGATACAGATTTTAAAAAAGCAGTTAATTTTGAGTTCAAATCATCATTCAAAAAAATCCGTGTAATTGAAGCATTGGATGGTGCATTGGTAACGAATGAAATTGAAGCTGATTCATTGATTGAAAACGGAAACTTAGTTTCGAACACAAAGACTGATGTCTTAAAAATGACGGTTGTCAATCGCTATAAAAACGCGGCGCCATCAATAGCATTTATAAAAAACTTCGGATTAAAAGAAGGCGCAATAGCGAGCTCTGTTGGCCACGATTCTCATAACATAATAGCGGTTGGTGTTTCAGATGAGCAGATATGCAAAGCTGTAAATTTATTGATTAAAAATAGAGGGGGTGTATGCGCGGTTACAGAAACTGAAGAGAAAATAGTGCCCTTACCCGTTGCTGGAATAATGTCTGATAAACCTGCCGACGAAATTGGCAAAGCCTATGCCGCATTAGATGTCATGGCTAAAGAAATGGGAAGTAAGTTGCGTGCACCCTATATGAGTTTATCTTTTATGGCGTTGTTGGTTATTCCATCTTTAAAATTGAGTGATAAAGGACTGTTTAATGGTGATTCATTTCAGTTTACATCGTTGGAGCTTGAATAAAAATAACGACCATTAGATTAAATAAGGTATTTAGTTATTCTCTAGATATAATTTACACTTTTTGTTTACACCTGGATAATTAATCAGTCTAGAAAATTCTAAACCTAGTCGATTTAATAAATTTCCTGATTTTTCGTTGTTCACATCTGTAATCGCAGATAAGGTAGAAATCCCTATGTTTTCTTTTGCATATTTTTTAGTAACAATACTAGATTCTATTGCATATCCTTTTCCTCGGTATTCCGTTAAAAATGCAAAGCCAATCTCTACATAATCCATCCAATCTCTTTTGATGAGTCCACACATACCAATAGAAACTCCATTTTCTTTGAGCCGAACAATGTAAAAGCCGAATCCATGCAGCGTATAACTTGGTATTATATTGTCAGCGATGTACTTTTCGGCATCTGAAATGGAATTCACATTTCTATCTCCAATATATTTGATAAAATCAGGGTCATTGGCCAACTCATAGAAAAAAGGAGCATCAATTTTAGTGAATTCGGAAAGAATGAGTCGTTCGGTTTTTAATTTCATAGTGTCATTTTTAAAACTTAAAAATAAGGATTTTTAGAATAATTGGAGTTGTGTTTGGTGTTTAATAAGTGTATTTTTGTTTTTTAAAACAAAATATAATGAGTGTATTACAAGATTTAGAAGGTAGAAGCGGAAAGCAATGTGAATTATGTGCTTCAAAAGTTGATTTATCAATTTATGAGATGAAACCAACTTCTACTGGAGGTGTTGATGGAAGTGTGTTGGCTTGTAATACTTGTGTTGATCAAATAGAAAATCCAGAAAATACAGATGCAAATCACTGGCGTTGTTTAAATGACTCTATGTGGAGTGAATATAGAGGTGTAAAAGTGATTGCATGGAGAATGTTGTCTCGTTTAAGAAATGAAGGTTGGCCACAAGATCTATTAGATATGTTGTACTTAGAGGAGGCAGATTTACGTTTTGCTCAAGAAACAGGAGAGCATTTAGACGATAGTGAAAAAGTAATTCATAGAGATGCAAATGGAGCTATTTTACAAGCCGGAGACTCTGTTGTTTTGATTAAGGATTTAAAAGTAAAAGGTTCTAGCTTGGTTGCTAAACAAGGAACGGCTGTTCGTAGAATCTCGTTAGATAGAGACAATGCAAAATATATTGAAGGAAAAGTTGGGCCTACTCAAATTGTTATTATCACAGACTATGTTAAGAAAATGTCTGAGAAGGAGTAATTAAGGTTTGTCACTTCGCGTCATTTCCTGAATAAAAAATGGTATCGAGAAGTTGTTTTAAAATCGTTCTCGATACCAAATTTTTTCACAATTTTACTGGACCTGACATTACAGCATTTTTTGCTGTTTCTTATAAAAAGCGTCGGCTTGTAATTGCATTAACTCGCGTGCTTTTTTTCGTTTATATTCATACAATTCATCCTCTTCAGAAATATCTTCATATACTTTTTTATTGATGATGATGTCTGTTTTTAGTAGCTCGTTTCGTTGATCTACTTTTTGAGCCACCCAGTTTCTAATAGCCGTATCGTTATCTTTTACTTTGAAATCATATTCACCTTTTGGTGATATCAATTTTGCGAAAATAGGAGAGGTCTCTATTGCTAAAAACAATAGAAAGATAAATAACGATGGAAGTAACGGTAGTTTACCCAATGCGGTGATTCTAGCCATCAATCCATCAAAATTGGTAATGATGGGTTGTGTGTTTGCCTCTTGATTTTTTTGTGCTGCAACCAAATTTGTCAAGTTTGCTTCCTTTGCCAATATTTTATTGTTATTAGTAATTTTTAATTGCTTCAAGTCGGCCAATGCAGCATCGTGTTTTTGCCTTTTTTCTGCATACACAGGTCCTTTGCCTAATAATAACGTTCCTTTACGTCCTTCTGCTTCTGCAATATAGGTTTCGTACAAAGCGTCAGTTTCTGCTTCTTTGTTGGCAATTTCTTTTTTTAACGTGGCAATATCTTGATTGGTTTTTTCAATTTCAGGTGTGAATTGTTGCGCAATTTGCGATTTGTTATCCAGGGTCATTTGGTTTTTTTCTTCTAATAAAACCTGATTTATTTCTTTTTCAAATAATTTTAATTCTAGCGGTTTAGAAATGACTACGGCAATAATAATTGCCAAGATAATTCTAGGAGTTGCCTGTGCCAATTCTTTCCATTTAGAGTTTCTTTTTTTAATTGTTGATACAATAAATCGATCTAAATTAAAGATTAGTAATCCCCAAATGATTCCGAAGAATACAGCAATTAGATAATTATCAAAAACCGTGTATAACGCGTAACTAGAAGCGATACATGCCATTACAGCTGTAAAGAAAACGGTAGCACCAATTCCGGCATATTTGTTTTGTTCTCCGTTAGAACACTCGTTAATAATATCAGTGTCAACTCCAGAACAGGTTAGGAAGAAATTTTTTAACATAAGGCTTATATTTTTAGTACCAATTCGAGTGATTTGAAGAGATGTTAATTAATTTGTGTCGTATCAATTAATTAGACTTCTCGATATAATTTTCTTCTCTAAAAAAGAAAACCACTCGAAGTGATTAGAATGTACATACCTATTAGAACGATGTTTGTGTAAAAATGTTACACAAAAAAGCCGCTCATTTGAGCGGCTTTAATTTTAAATAGCAATTTAGTTGTTTTTAGTTCTTTTCCTTAATTAATTCTTTTACAAATGGCTTATCTGAAAGATGAATCTCAATTGATTTATCTTTGTTTTTAACAGGGTAGATGTGAATTTTTTTATTGGATTTGACTAATTGAAGTGCTCTTTTGGCACTAATTTTCTTTTTATTATAGGTGAATTTCGCTCCTCTTTTTGTAAATGTTTTAACAAATTCGACGGGTGTTTGTGGTGCAGGAATTCTTGTTACTGATATTGGTTTTTCTTGAAGTTCAACAATAACAGGTCTTTTAGCTGTTTTTTTTACATAAGGAGTATCAGAAAAATAGACCTTTGTAGGCTGTCCTTTTTTTGAAACAGAATACATAGGTAGCCTTGGGTTTTTAGTAGTAAGTCGAAGTGCTTTTTTTGCACTAATTTTCTTTTTGTTATAGGTGAATTTAGCCCCTGTTTTTATCAAATACTTAATGGTTTCTAACCTAGATTTTGTAACCGGTATACTCTTTACTGATATTGGTTTTTCTTGAAGTTCAACGACCACTTGTGCTTCTTTTGTTTCAGCAATTATATCTATTACCTCAACTATCTCAGGCATTTCTTTAACCTCTTTTAACTCCGATGTTTCGGTCAATTCTATAACTTCAGTAAGTTCTTCAACCTCTTTAAGATCAACAACTTCTTGCATTTTTTTCTTAGTAGTTTTCCAATTTGGTGTTTCTAGTACTTCCACCAACCCTTTCTTGTTTTTAATGACCTCTATTTTAACAGGATTTACTTCTCTTATTCTTGGTGTTGGAGGAGGAGGGGGAGGAGGTAACAGTTTTTTATCTTCTTTTGTTAATTCGTTCTTTAATTTGTAAAAATTATTGCCATTCTTGACGAGTTTCATGTAAGGGTGATGAGGAAGTATAGGTCTTTTTACTTTTCTTTTATCAGCTTTAGATAATTTAAAGTAAGTGCTTCCTAGTTTAGAAAATAGGAAATTTAAATTTTGTTGCCTTTGTTTAGAACTCTTTACAAAATGAGGTTTTTCGTTTCTTAATTTTTCGTAAGATTTGTTTAAGTATTTGTAGGTTGAGTTGTTATGCTTTTGTTTTAAAGATTTTTTTATTGGTTTTTCTATAACCTCAATTATTTGTGGTTTCGTAGAGAAATAACCTTTTGGAATGTATTTATGTATGTTGTCTACAGATTTTTTTTGTTTTGGAGACATTCTATTGTAAGTACTCAACATCCACTTACTTTGTGTTTCTTTAACTAGTTTTGACCTTTTTACTTTTTTAAGAATAGTTTTGTATTCTTTCATTTCATTTTCTGAAATGCCGTTTTGAAAGCTTAGATTTAAATTATGTACCTCTTTTAATTTTGTACTTAGGTAAGCCTCTATATCGTCTTCATTTTTTCTATTTGGCTTGTCATTGATGAATTCACAAAATACTTTTCCATTAAAGTATGTTTTTGTAACATAATTCTCTGGTATTATAGTACTGGCCTTCGCTTTTCGGTTCGAAATTACTTTTCCTTTTCTAGTTGTTAATTGACCATTTTTATTGTAGTATTTAGTGATGTTTCCTATCGTAACGAAATAGTAATTGACACCGTTAATTTTTTTAAATCCAGTGGTTACTTTTTCTGTTGTATAAACTAAAGGAGCATCTTCTGTTATGGTTAACTTTTCGCCATTTTGTAATGTTTGCCATGCAGGTTTCGGAAATTTTTCAGGCTGTTCTGTTAGTATTTCTTGCGCTTCTACTCGTTGAGCAAAGGCAAAGATAAATCCAGCAACTAATGGTGCAACCAGTAGTTTTTTAAGCAAGATTTTAGTGTTGGAACTCGGTGTTGTCATCATAAGTAATCTTTTTTTTGTGAGTGAATAATTTAAATTACTGGCCAAGTAAATATTGTTGTTCTGAGCAGTCGTATTTAATAATACCTGTTGGTACTCAGTAATGTTTTTGTGAGAATTGATAACGGCATCATCTGCTAAAAATTCGTGATTTAGCTGAATTGCTTTTTTGTAATATCTAAAAATGGGATTGAACCAAAATAGGTTTTGTAATACCTCTATAATTAATACATCGATAGAGTGTTTTTGTTCTACGTGTGCTAATTCATGTGTTAATATTTGTTCATCAATAGTATCTGTTTGATAAGTGTATTTATTTATAAAAATATAGTGTAGAAATGTATATGGAACAATTCTTTCTTTTAACAACACAACTGTAGCAGTGAAGTAGTTTAGCTGCTGGTTTCGTTTTACTTTAATTAGTAAACTGTATACTTTTCTTGATAGTAGTATACATAATATGAGACTTACCAAGATGTATATCCCAATTATATACTGGGCGTAATTGATGGTTTCAGATATAGCTTCTTGTGGAATTGTGTTTGTAGGAAATTGATCGAAGGCGTTAGGTTCTGTTAAAACCGGTGTTTCTAGGATAGTTGGTGCAACAGTTATGGTAAAACTTGGAACCATCAATGAAAACAAAATACTTCCCAATAAATAGAATCTATTAAAATGATGCATTTTTTCTTTTTCTAAAACAAGATGATAAAACCCTAAAAGTAACACTAAACAAAACGTAGATTTGAATATATAAACAAGCATCTTATTTGTTTTTTAGTTGTTGATCTATAATGTTACGCAACTCTTCTAATTCTTCTTTTGATAAATTTGTCTCAGAGGTGAAAAATGAAGCAAATTGAGGCGCCGAATTGTCAAAGAAATTTTTAATCAGTCCATTTACATGCTTAGAAAAATAGTCTGTCTTCTTTACCAATGGAAAGTATTCTCGTGATTTTCCGTAGAGTGTATAATCAATAAATCCTTTGTCGTTCATCCTTTTTAATAAGGTAGCAACAGTTGTGGTAGCTGGCTTTGGTTCAGGAAAATCTTCTAGTAAGTCTTTCATGAAAGCGGTGTTTCGTTTCCATAAATATTGCATTACTTGTTCTTCTGTCTTAGATAATTGCATGTTGCTCTACGTTTTTAGAATTAACTCTACAAATGTAGAGATAATATTTGTATTCTACAAATGTAGAGTTGAATTATTTTAAATATTTGTTTTTCATACATTTGTTTAAAATTTAAAACGAACCGATAAAAATTACAGAATGAAAAAAGTATTGTTACTAGTAGGTATACTATTAATAGCTTCTTGCGCACCTAAAAAGTTCAATGAAAAATGGTTGACAAAAAAAGCACCATTAACTTTTAAGGCCCGTTTTGAAACGACAAAAGGAAATTTTGATATTGTGGCTAGAAGAGCATGGTCGCCCAACGGTGTTGATCGATTGTATCAACTTATAAAAAACGGCTATTATAATGATGTTGCCTTGTTTCGAGTTGTCCCAGATTTTGTGGCGCAATTTGGAATACATAATGATAGTGTAATTAATAAAAGTTGGATGAAAAACGGAATTGATGATGAGCCTGTATTGGCAAAAAATGAAGCCATGTCCATTTCATTTGCTAGAGGTGGAGTAAAAACTCGTTCGAATCAAATTTTTATCAATTTGAAAGACAATCACCGATTAGATGAATTGACCTATTCTGGTGTAAAAGGCTTTCCTGTAGTCGCAAAAGTAATAGCAGGCAAAGAAGTTGTTTTGAAATTCTATGATGGCTATGGAGATAGACTAGGGCGCAAGCAAGATTCAATAAGTAAGTTTGGAAATACCTTTTTAAGAGCGAAATTTCCTAAAGTGGATTATATTAAAAAAGCCTACTTCATAAAATAAAAAAAGCCACTCAATCGAGTGGCTTTTTTTATGTTATTTGAAATTTGATAAATCAAATTCTTTTGGCGGAATTTCTTTACGTAAATGAGTTACGAAATAGTCCCAACGTTTACGGGTCATGTAATTGGTCATATTCCCATAACCATGTCGTTGGTTTGGAAACATGATCATGTCAAAATCTTTGTTAGCTCTAATCAATTCTTCAACAACTAACATGGTATTTGAAGGCGGAACATTGTTGTCCATTGCTCCATGTGTTATTAATAGTTTCCCCTTTAAATTTCCAGCAATTAACTGATTTGCTTGGTTGTCATAACTAGTAGTACCATCTCCTTTTCCTTCTAAATTCCCTTCAACTAACAGTCCTTGCCATTTTTCTCCCCAATCAGCTTCATAGTTTCTGTTGTCGTGATTTCCTGCTCCAGAAACAGCAACATCGTAAAAATCGGGATAGGCAAAGACGGCTCTTGTAGAAGCAAAACCTCCACCAGAATGTCCCCAAATACCTACTCGCTCTAAATCCATTCCTTTGTATTGTTTTGCGAGTTGTTTAATAGTTGTAATATTATCTGGCAAACCATTATCGCCCATGTTTCCATAATAGGCATCGTGAAAAGATTTTGATCTAGAAGGTGTTCCCATGGCATCCACAGCAACTACAGCAAACCCTAATTCGGCAGCAGCCTGAAAATCTCTCCAAACAGCTCTAAAACCATAATTCCCAACAGAACCAGATTGTGGTCCAGGATAAATATAATTTAATACGGGATATGACTTGCTTTCATCGTAATTAGCGGGTAAAAACAATACCCCATATAAATCTGTTTTATTGTCTCTTGCTTTTACATTAAACTCAATAGGTGCTCGCCACCCTTTAGATTTTAATGCCGTTATATCTCCAGTTTCTAAATCGGCTATTTTTTCACCATTGGTATTTCTTAACACGGAAACCGGTGGTGTAGCAGTGGTAGAATAGGTGTCTACAAAGAAATTATTTGAGTCGTTTAAGCGCACTGAATGATGCCCTTTGTCTGGTGTTAAATTGGTAATGTTTTTACCGTTAAAATCTACTTTGTAGAAATAGTCATGATAAGGGTTACCGGTTTCTTTCCCTCCAGCAGTAAAATAGATTTCTCTTGATTTTTGATCTACATGTCTAATTTGTTTCACCAACCAATTACCTGAAGTAATTTGATTTTTTAACTTTTTGGTACTTAAATCATATAGGTAAAGATGTCCCCAGTTTGATTTTTCTGAATACCAAATAAATTCATTCGAATCAAAAAGAACATGCCAGTTCTCTGCATTGACGCCAGATTCGTAATAGGTGTCGACTGTTTCTTTATGTATTGATCTCACCGCACCTGTTTTTGCATTAGCAATTTGTAAGTGTGCCACTTTATGATCTCTAGAGCCAGAAACAAAGGCAAACAGAGTACCTTCTTTATTCCATTGAGCATCTAATAAAATTCCGCCACGCCCCGCAATATGATCTGTTGTTGAGCCTCTCTGTAGATCTTTACCCATTTTTAAACGAACCGTTTTTGGTTTGTTACCCAAATGAATAATAACACGTTCTATGGTGATAATTGTTTTATCTCCTGGTAATGGATGCTTCCAAGCTTCTAATCTTGGATGCCCTACATTGGTAGATACTAGATACATTTCTCCAACGCCACGTGCATCTTGTTGAAAGGTTGCAATTTTATCAGAATTTGGTGACCATTTTAAAACGGCATTATCACGTTTTGTCCAACCAGCATTGTTGGTTGCATATCCATAATCTTTTTTTCCATCAAAGGTTAACTGTGTTTTCTTTCCTGTTTTAATATCTCGTACCCAAAGGTTGTAGCGATCAATATAGGCAGCTAGTTTTTTATTGGGAGAAAGGTGTTCATTGCTACCCGATTTTACATAACTAGATTTTGTTTCAGTAACAACATAGTCAGACAAGTTTGCTGTGAAATTTTGTCTACCTATTTTAAAATTTACCTGTTGACTAGCATCAAAAGTTACTCCGCTTATTGGTAAATTAGTCGCTTTAAAATCTTTTTTCAGTAATGCATTTATACCTTCCGCTAACTTTTGATGATCAAATGCCGTCTTTTTTTCTTTTGTTTTGGCGTGTACCGAAATAAATTCTTTTCCATTTGCGGTTCTCTTGGCATAAGTTAGTATGTTGTCACCTGTCCAGTCTTGACTTAAAAGTTGATTTTGAACTAAGGAATACCAACTTCTATCCATGTGCTTCGCAGCGTTTTTATAATCATCTGCAGTGCGCTGTTTGGTGTCGTTAGAAGTAGAACAACCTATTAAAAGCAGCAGGGTTGTAAAAACCATATATGCTTTTGTGAATGTTTTTTTCATGTGATTATTTGTTTGATTAGTGCGTATAAAAATAAGTGCTTGTTTTTTTAATTACTTCAGTGTAGCTAGCTGTTTTTTGATAGTTCTGTGAAGTATTTGTAGAATAATGGAATGGTTTCAATTCCCTTTAAGTAATTGAAAATTCCAAAATGCTCATTTGGAGAATGTATAGCATCTGAGTCCAGTCCAAAGCCCATTAAAATGATCTTGCTTTCCAGTTCTTTTTCAAACAAAGAAACAATAGGAATACTTCCACCACTTCTTTGTGGAATCGGTGTTTTTCCAAAAGTTTCTGTATAAGCTTTGCTTGCTGCCTGGTAGCCAATATTGTCTATTGGAGTCACATAGCCTTGTCCGCCATGATGCGGTGTAACTTTAACAGTAACACCTTTTGGAGCAATACTTTCAAAGTGATTTTTAAACAATTCAGTAATGTCATTCCAATCTTGGTTTGGAACAAGTCGCATCGAAATTTTTGCGTATGCTTTTGAGGCAATGACTGTTTTGGCACCTTCACCAATATAACCACCCCAAATCCCATTTACATCCAGCGTTGGTCTAATAGCGTTACGTTCGTTGGTAGTGTATCCTTTTTCGCCATAGACAGCATCAATGTCTAATGCTTGTTGGTACGCATCTAAAGAGAATGGTGCTTTTGCCATTTGATCTCTTTCTTCTCGAGATAGCTCTTCAACATTGTCATAAAAACCAGGAATGGTAACGTGATTGTCTTCGTCATGTAAAGAGGCAATCATTTTTGCTAATACATTAATAGGGTTGGCAACAGCTCCACCATACAATCCAGAATGTAAATCTCTATTCGGTCCAGTAACTTCAACTTCTACATAACTCAATCCGCGTAGACCCGTAGTAATAGATGGGATATCATTAGCAATCATTCCAGTATCTGAAATAAGAATGACATCGTTGGCTAGTTTTTCTCTATTTCTGGGCACAAACCAACTCAAACTTTCAGAACCCACTTCTTCTTCTCCTTCTATCATAAATTTCACATTACAAGGCAATGTTCCAGTTGCTGTCATGTATTCTAAGGCCTTTACATGCATGTACATTTGTCCTTTGTCATCACAAGCGCCACGTGCAAAAATTGCTCCCTGTGGATGTTTTGCTGTTTTCTTAATTACGGGCTCAAATGGAGGAGAGTCCCATAAATCTATTGGGTCTGCAGGTTGAACATCATAATGACCGTATACCAAGACGGTGGGCAAGCTTGGATCGATTATTTTTTCTCCATACACAATTGGATATCCAGGTGTTTCGCAAATTTCGACCTTGTCGCAGCCGGCCTTTTCTAAACTGGTTTTTACCGCATCTGCGGTATTTAATACATCTTGACTAAAAGCCGAATCGGCACTGACAGAGGGTATTTTTAATAAATCTATTAATTCTTTAATAAACCGATCTTTGTTGTTCTCTATATATGAATTTCTGTTTTGCATACTTGATTATTGTTGAATTTCAAAAATACTAAAAATTGTAAAGAACTTCTTTGCAATTTCGAAGGATTGTTTATATTTGCACTCCTTTTGCAGGCGTGGTGGAATTGGTAGACACGCTAGACTTAGGATCTAGTGCCGCAAGGTGTGAGAGTTCGAGTCTCTCCGCCTGTACAATAAGACCCCTTGAACCTTGTGTTTAAGGGGTTTCTTATTTTACTGGTGCTGTATAGGTGTCAAGATTGTTGAATACTGTCAAAATTTCAAATATTTCCCAAGAGAAAACTCTTCAGTAAAGATAGAGATAATTCATTGCAGTTTTAGTTACTGTTAAAAGAATTTCAGCCTTAAGATTTCTAAAAAAAGATAAACCTATTTATTACCCCCTAAAGATAAAAGTCATTAGCTTACTAGGTGATGCTCCAATAAGTTGGTCATAAGAGCTAAGAACCACATAAACACTAGTGTTTTGATAAATAATCCCACCTAATTACACAAAGCAGCAAACAGGAATAAGCTAACGATTAGTTTATCACTAACAAATTATGGTCTGTGCTTTAATATAAATAGTATAGAAAATTATATAAACCATAATTTGTAAAAACTTTTTTAAATATTTTTTATTATTTTTTTGTAGAGATTAAATATAATTTGAACTAACTACATTTAGTTTATAGAACAGTGATTAAGTTCTAAACAAGTTATGGTTTAAACCACAACTTGTAATCAAAGTGATTGAACTCATATTTTTATGATTTAAAATTATTAAGGGATATTTTTCTATAAACATTATAGTTATTACAATTGTCTGTTTTTTCCTTTTTCTTAAAATTATTAAGTTTAGTATAATCATAACATTCCAAACTCATCATCTTATTTAAAATGCCTCGTTCAAGTAATTGAGCATGTAAAACTTCTAAGTTCTTTTCAATTATAATTTCCTGAGTTTCATTATTGAAAACAATAAAAGCAAAGTTGACACGCTTATTCTCTGGGCGAATTTTGAAAGCTATTAAATTATCTTTGTACTTCTCCATAAACTCTTCCTTAGATATTTTTTTGTTTTGAGAATCATTAAAATAATCCTTATCATAATTATACTCTTTTAATTTAAAATCGTCTAAAGCATCACTTGAATACTTCTTAGACAACTCATCAGTTAACTTCTCAAAAATAGTAATAGATAAAGAGGTGTTCTTGGAATTCGAAATAGATAATATCTTAAATAAATCTATTTCAGTTATTTCATTTTCATCTTTAAAACTTAATATTCTTTTTTGTGTTAGAACGTTTTTTTTATCTTCTTTTCTAAGTTTGAATAAGTTTGTAAAAACATTTTTTGCTTCCGTTTTTATATGTTGCTCAAATGCTTTTTTAAATAACTCATGATTTAACAGTTTCATTTTCTTAATATCTACTTCATTATTCACAACTAATTCACTTAAAAATAAACGAATTTTATCAGGAATAGTATTTTCGATAGTGTATTCAATATTCTCTTTAGAGGGGCTCTTTAAATTGTTAAGTTCACTTACTGTTACTCTAGTAATTATGTTGTTTTTTAGAATAGTTTTATGGGTGTTAATATAATCTACGAGTTTCTTATCAATAGTTTTTTTACTTTGGTTACTATTCAAGATAAAATTTAAGACATGTGTTAATTCATTTTCTCCTTTGTACTCTTCTTTAAGGTAATTGAAGCATCTCGTTACTTTTTTTTCTAAACTTTTAAACGTTGGGTGATATTCACATTTATAAAAATTCTTATAATCTTCTCTCTTGTAGATAGTTTTATTTATCAAAACATCAGGCATAATTTTCCCTTGTTTTAATTCCTGTGTATTAATTAATCTAATATGTTCATTAGAGTTAAGTTTTAATATTTTTTTCAAGAGGTTAAACACAAATAAGTTGACAATGTTCCCTCCTTCTATCGTCGTTTCAATTTCATCCTTTTCATAAATATACTCAATATAACAATTGTGTTTAATTGCTAATTTTATAAAACTATTTAAAGACCTTTGGTCATATTTAGTAAACTTTTCAAGCTCGCTTGTTGCAATGTAACATTCAGCATATTTATCAAAATTTTTGAATTGAACATCATTAAAATTTAAACCTTTCATTTGGGTAGCAGTTTTGTAGTGTCCACTTTTTTTTATTTCTCTGAAATAATGACTCACGTTTTTATCTCTTTTAGCCTCATCAAATAGTTTAAAAATATCAGGGTTTTCTTTATCCATAATATGAGCAAAACAATGCGTCGTAGTATTTCTATTTCTGTTCCTAAACAATAACTGTAACTGGCTAGTGGCAGCACTAAAGTTTGCATTAGAAGTATAATCAAAGATAAAGCTCATGCCTTTTTCTATACCTTTAGTAATATTTATGCCTACATTTAAAACTGATGTAGAATAAGTTACCTGTGAATCAAGATATTCATCCTCAACAATCCCCTTATATATACTCATTTCTTTAGATTTTGCTGTCATAAAACCTTTTGTAGGTATAGGGATACACAATGAATTACAATACTCTACGAATTTATTCCAGCTTTCAATTATTTTTTCTTTATTCTCACAGTAAACAACTACTTTTTTACTTTCATTAATATCACTTATAATCTGCTTAAATATTTGAGCATCTTTTTTATTAGATGCTTTAGGTTTTGAGTTAATGTTATGAACTTTAATTATGGGGTTTTTTTTATCTTTCTTTTGAACTTCAATAATTTTAAACTCCTCTTTAAAATACTCTTTTAGTGTAAGTATTTCAAGACCAGGTGTAGCAGATAATAATATAAATTTAACCTTAGTCTTTGAGTTTTTAAAGTTTTCTAACTTCAAAAATGTTTTAGGAATAGACTCTCTATAATCATCTGAAGATAGCAAGTGAGCTTCATCAAGTATTACATAATCATATTGACTAATTACATCATTTGGAATATTTACAAATTGGTCATAAGTTGTGATAACCGATTTCAAGTTATTATTCTTATCATATAGCTTTTCAATGTTGCTTCCGATTGAGGCAATATAGCTCACGTTATTACCTGTATTCATTTTTTCATTACCTGTTGATGCAATTGCATTGTATTTTTTCCTTATTGTTTTTGATTGTTGCTCTACCATAGCCACACGAGGAACAATAAAAATAACTTTATTGTTTACCGCTATTCCATCTATTTTTGATTTTTCATTTCCTAAAGAAGCGGTTGTTTTACCTATACCGCAAGGGGCATAAATATAATTAATTAGTGAGTTACAGTTATCTGTAATTAGCTCTCTAGTTAAATATTGTTCTATATATATACTTGTTGTAATTCCTTTATCTTTTATAAAATTATATATTGGATATTCATAACCAGTTTTTTTATAATGTTCATGAATTGCTAAAACTATATCTCTATCAGAAATACCAAGTGTATTCTTTATACATAATTTCTGTGTGTATATATTCCCTTGTTCATTTAAATACAAACCATGAAATTCATGTTTGTAGTCAAGTAACTCATTAATATTCTCTAATGAATATCTCATGTGCTCCTTCTCTCTAGGGTCTAAATAAAAATCATCTCCATCCCATTTAGGTTTTTTATTATCACCTGATTTTAGTAAGCTTTTATAAGCTTCATTAGAATTTCCTTTAAAATAAAGTTGAGTATATAAATCAAAAGGCGTGCTGCCTTTTAAACTTGAAGTAAAACACTTGAAATAGTTGTTTTTCAAATGTACGTTTACCGATTTGTTATTCTTTCCTGTTTTTTGAAAAACAGTAAATCCTGAGGCATTTTCATTATTTACCAATTCATAAATATTGCTTTCATTGAATAAATCAATGCATACATTCTCTCTATTATAAATTTTTACTTGTTCTTTTTGGTTATATTCTGAATTGTATCTTTCCGCATTAATTATAGCTGGTATTGATATAGAATCTTTTTTCGTTTTAGAATTTTTTCTGTTTTTTAATTTCAGACAACCTTCCTTGTCAGCTTCAGTAAGTTTAACATCAAATTCTATTGCATTATTATTTATTTTCACACAATCCCAATGGTATTGTATTTCATTAGATAACTGTGTCGGGAAATTCCTTCCAAGAGTAAATTGTGCTTGATTTTCATCAAACTCTATTTGTACTGGTGGGTTTAATTCGTTGTTTATAAAATCGTAAATAACTAATGCTATTTCTTTATGTAATCTATTATCATATATATCCTCTAAAAAGGGACAATATAAAACACTACAAATTCCTAAACCACTCGAAGAACGAGCAGTTAACAAAGATATAGACTTCATGAATTCAAAAACTTTATTATTTAAGTTATTTGGTTTTCCGTCTTCTGTATGTAATTCAATATTCTCCTTTTTCTCTTTGATGTTTTTCACATCAATATCGATAAATAAGTATGGAGAACCTTTTACGTAATACTTTGTAGGACTTATTCCTCCATCTAAAATCCCCTTTGAAATAGTTAAACCTAAGTGTTTAATAGGCAGGTTTTTATTTTTCCTTCTTTGAATGTATTCATAATTATTAGCCGAATTCTTATTTATAGCGTATTCTAACTCATTAAGTGAAAGATGTGCAAAAATTCCATTAATAGATATATCTTTTCCATTTATACCTTGGTATGCTTTTTCTTTTCCGTCCTCTTTGAATAGATTTATTATAGGTTCAGCATGAAAACGCTCACTTAAAGGTTGTTCATCATAAATTGTTTTTCTTGATTTTTCACCATTTTTTTTCGAATATCTAGCATGATAATCTGTGAAATATTTTTTGTCATAATCTAAAGGCTTTCTTTCTTTATCATTTATTAAATTGATTTCAATTTTTTTAGGTTTCTTCATAACAATTAGTTCTTTTAGTTAAAGATTAATTGACAATTCATTTTGTCTTATAAATATAACGATGTAAATCAAAAAGATTT
>Ga0209395_1002841_pt1 | contig 22120 bp, 22 predicted proteins | sample GOMGulsemesocosm_3_FD_184635 | JGI IMG/M metagenome (GOLD analysis project Ga0209395, IMG submission 184635) | Methane-oxidizing microbial communities from mesocosms in the Gulf of Mexico - GOM9D Gulf of Mexico (SPAdes) (version 2) | ecosystem: Environmental > Aquatic > Marine > Cold seeps... | reverse complement strand
ACAAGATGGCTATGGTTAAACTTGATTTTGATACACCTAAAACGCATTACATTGACTACCTTGTAATGTACAAGCGCGAAAATGAATGGCGTATTATTAATAAAACATTTATTGCAAATAAAAAATAATAGATCAAGCTGATTCTCGACAACTACAAACGTAAAATATAGCTAGTTCATTCATTTTGCCTTTTAACCGCTATATTTTACGCTTAATCACCTTTAGGCATACCATTTTAATTAACGTTGGCTAAATGAAAATAAATCTATTTGGTAAAATTTATATCGCCTTAATGTCAGTTTATTTTGTTGTCTCAGGTTTTAATGCCTTACTTGATATTGATGCTAAGCTCGCAAGAATAGGTTTAAGTGCTATAGATTCAAATGGAAAAATTGCATTTATTTTGATTTATTGCAGCTTAATGATCGGAATAGGTATTTCAATTGCGTTGTTATATTACTTCAGCAAAAAATGGCAGTATTCCGTTTTGCTGTCATCGACTATTATAGCTTCATTTATTAGCTTTAGGCTTATCGGAGCATGTATGGTAGGTAGTTTAAGTCATACTCAATTATCTTTTTTAGTTGCAGAGATATTTGAAGTAGCAATAGGTATATTCCTATTATATAAATCAGGTACGCCCAATCTAAAACAAGGCATTAGACAGGCTAAATAACCCTTGGCGGATTTATCTTCGCGTATATTTAGCTAATAATCATTATCTCCTTAACTGGACGTTATAACACCAAAGGGATTGCCGTACGATTAACAGACAATAATAGTAACTTATCACCACTATGCGAATCAGACTTTGAATTTTTCGTTGAAATTTTGACTTGCTCAAAAACCATGATACTAAAACGGCTGAAGTAGAAGCTATTATAAAAATGACTTTCAAAGTAAATGTATGACGAGCAGAGCATTAAATTAGTTAAATAATATCTTCTTAATCAGCTTAACTTTAATAAATTAGTCGTATTTTGTTCAGTTCATAAAGAAGCATCTTTACTGTATTGGAAAAATGGGCTTCTCTCGAGAAGTGGGCTTTAAGCAACATATCTTAATTAACAATAATATGTAAACTCTTACGCATATGGCGTGTGTAAATAAAATCTATAACTGACACTTAAGTAAAATAGTATGCATGGTTAGTGTACATTGTTTATTGATTATTTTAACTTCATATATTATTGTCTGTTAAAAGTATGTTAAAAATTAAATGTTATCGAATAAATAAGGCGCTCGTTGCAGTTTTGTTAGCTGTTCATACATTTTAGTCAACTATTTAAATCCGCGTAAGCACGAAAACCTGAAGGGAATCAGAATAATGTCCAGACGTATAATTATACTATTAATAGCTATTTTCTCACTCAGTATTAATGCTGAAACCGTATTGGAATTAGGTGATTACCCACCTAATTATTTAGGAAAAAATAGCAATGGTGATGAAGTTAACTTAGAAGACCACAAAGGAAAAATTGTAGTGATATCTTTTTGGGCATCTTGGTGTTCTCCTTGTTTAAAAGAGCTTCCCATTTTAGAGAATATTCAAAATAAAATAGGTACTGATAAAGTAAAAGTTATAGCGATTAATTTTAAAGAGAATCGTAAAAAGTTTAAAAAAATTAAAAAGATATTGTCTTCATTAAATTTAACTTTAACACATGATAAACGAGGGACTATAGGCAAAAAATTTGGTGTTGAAGCGATCCCTAACTTATTTATAATCGGGAAAAATGGCCAGCTTGTTTTTCATAATGTAGGTTACGGAGATTCGTCGATTGATAAAATAGTAAAAGTTCTAAATCAGCAACTTTCAAGTTAATAATGTAAGTAAAATTAGCCTTATCTAGCTTCAGTTAGCCAACTTATCTATATTAAGTTATTTTAATTCTGGATTGATATTCCTCAACCGAGCAATAGAGACTCCGTGAACGGAAATTTTACCGCGATTACGGTAATTATTATTTACTTTGTAGCTATCTAGTTTTTAGAATTTAACTTATTAGACTGAGCTAGCTTGAGTCAGGAGGGCACTTGAAGAAAAATGCCGTCAAATATCTCAACGGCATGAATAAAGCTTAGTGGCGCAAGTGTGTATAATGAAAACGCAAATGCTCTTCAATAAAGCTCGCAATAAAATAATAACTATGGTCGTAACCTTGGTGCAAATTCAGCTCCAAAGGGTAGCTACTTACTTGTGCGGCAGCCACGAGTGTTTCTGGTTTTAATTGCTCTGTTAGGAAGCCATCTGACTCACCTTGATCAACTTTTGCAGGAACATGTTTTTTAGCTTGTCGCATTAATTCACTGGCGTCAAAGCCTCGCCAATCGTCTTTATTTTTTCCTAAATATGCGGTGAACGCTTTCTGGCCCCAAGGACAATTCATTGGATTACTGATCGGGCTAAATGCTGACACTGAGCTATAAAGTTCAGGGTTTCTCATCGCGATAGTCAATGCGCCATGTCCTCCCATAGAATGACCTGCAATCGAACGTTTGTTAGTGACAGGAAAAGTCGACTCAATTAATTGTGGCAGTTCACTGACAACGTAGTCGTACATCTGATAATGACGACTCCAAGGGGCTTGGGTCGCATTAACATAAAAACCAGCCCCTTTTCCTAAGTCATAGCCTTCATCGTCAGCCACGTCTTCACCTCTAGGGCTAGTATCAGCAGCAACAATTGCTATACCAAGTTCAGCTGCTATGCGTAAAGCACCTGCTTTATGCATAAAGTTTTCATCTGTGCAGGTTAAGCCAGAGAGCCAATATAATACCGGGACTTTTTTTGCGTTTGAAGCTTGCGGCGGTAAATATATAGCAAACCTCATATTACAGTTTAATAGAGCTGAATGATGACTATATTGTTTTTGCCAGCCGCCAAAAGCTTTGTTAACACTTAAATTTTCTAACTTCATGTTATGCCTCAAATAGCTCTCTACAGAGATATATCTTTGCAGAGAGCAGATCAAAAATTAGTATTATTTATCAAAATGAATTACTGAACGGATACTCTCGCCTTTATGCATCAATTCAAATGATTCATTGATCTCTTCCAGCGACATAGTGTGAGTGATAAAGTCGCTTAATTTAAATTCGCCGGCTAAATAGCGTTCTACATAATCAGGTAATTCAGTACGACCTTTAACCCCGCCAAATGCAGAGCCACGCCATACTCGGCCTGTCACTAATTGAAATGGTCGGGTTGATATTTCTTGTCCTGCACCTGCAACCCCTATAACAACTGATTCCCCCCAGCCTTTATGACAACACTCTAAGGCTGAGCGCATAAGGTTAACATTACCAACACATTCAAATGAGTAATCAACACCGCCATCCGTTAATTCAACGATTACGTCTTGAATAGGTTGGTCGTAGTCTTTTGGATTAATGCAATCGGTAGCACCAAGTTTTCTGGCAAGCTCGAATTTACTTTCGTTAATATCAATAGCGATAATACGTCCTGCTTTTGCCATGGTTGCACCAATCACTGCTGACAAACCAATGCCGCCAAGTCCGAAAATGGCAACGGTTGCACCTTCTTCCACTTTAGCGGTATTCATTACGGCGCCCATACCAGTTGTAACCCCACAACCTAATAAACATACTTCTTCTAGAGGTGCCTCTTTATTTACTTTTGCTAAAGATATTTCTGGTAAAACGGTGTATTCAGAAAATGTAGAGCAACCCATGTAATGAAAGATTGGCTGACCGTCTTTATAAAATCGAGTAGTACCGTCTGGCATTAAACCCTTGCCTTGAGTTTCACGAATTTTTTGACAAAGATTCGTTTTACCTGATAAACAAAATTTACATTCACCACATTCTGGTGTGTATAAAGGAATGACATGATCGCCAACTTTAACGCTGGTAACACCCTCGCCAACTTGTTCAACGATACCACCGCCTTCGTGACCTAAAATAACCGGAAATATGCCTTCAGGATCATCACCAGATAAAGTAAACGCATCGGTATGACACACGCCAGAGGCAATAACCTTAACTAATACTTCACCTTTTCTCGGTAGCATTACATCGACTTCTTCGATAGATAATGGTTGTTTTGGACCCCAAGCAATGGCAGCTTTTGATTTAATAAATTGATCGGTCATATTTGTTCTCACAGTTAAGTTAATTGTATTGTGTTGTTTTGTTTTGATAGTTAAAGCCAGCTTAAAATATGTATTTTTAAACTAGCCTGATAAATTAATTGTTATGCGATAGTGCTAATAACATGCATTACATTTTGTTTGGTAATTGTAGTTAAGTTTGAAATAGATACCAAAAAGTGTCCTTGGTATATAAATTAAGTAACGCTATGACCATGCTCTTGAGAAAAATTAATGACAGCAACACCTATTGCGACAAGTGCCATGCCAAGCCATGTTGTTAAATCGATGTGCTGTCGATAAACAATCGTTGATAATAACGTAACCGTTACTATCGCAAGGCCTGCCCACAAAGCGTGCACAATACCAACTGGCATGCCTTTCATTGCTTGAGCCAAAAACATGAATGCGGCCAAATGCCCCAATAAAACTACAGCGCTCGGTAATGGTTTGGTAAATCCTTCCGTTTCTTTTAAGGCAACATGTGACATAGCCTCAGCGGCGACACCAAGAAATAGAAATAACCAACTCATTTTGCTCTCCAACTTTTACATTAGCTTTAGTCACAATTGACTGTAGGGCTGTTGTTTTGATGCTAGCTATTATATTTGTTTCCAAATAAATGATAATATGTAGTTTTGGTAAATAACTATTACTCAGGTGTAATAATGGTGCAGTGGGAAGGGATAAGTGAATTTGTTTACGTCGCTGAAACAGAGAGCTTTACTAAAGCTTCAAAAAAAATGGCCATTTCAACGGCGCAGGTAAGTCGTCAAATCAGCGGGTTAGAAAAGCGACTCAATATTAAATTATTTTATCGAACGACACGTAAGGTCTCCTTAACGGAAGAAGGGCGGGTATTTTATCAACATTGTCGCAGTGTGTTAGACGGCTTAGATGAAGCCGAACGTGCCATCACCAACTTACAGACCAAACCACAAGGTAAAATCAAGTTAACCGCATCTGTTACTTATGGCGAACAACAAGTACTTCCCTTAGTTAATGACTTTATGAAGCTTTATAGTGATGTTGAAGTGAGTGCCTATTTAAGTAATCAACAAGTCGACTTAGTTGAGGAAGGTTATGACTTAGCTATACGTCTTGGAAAATTAACAGACTCAACTATGATGGCCAAAAAGCTGGGTAAACGAATTAACTATTTATGCGCTTCGCCAATGTATTTAGAGCAGTATGGTATACCTCACTCGTTGTCTGAATTAAATAAACACAGTTGCTTATTAGGGACACTCGATTATTGGCAATTTAGTGATGCAGGTAAAGAAAAGAATATTCGCGTTAGCGGCAGGTTACGTTATAACAGTGGTGTGAGTTTAGTTGATGCGGCACTAAAGGGCTTGGGCATAGTACAGTTACCCGATTATTATGTTCAGCAGCATTTAGCGAGCGGTGAATTGATTAGTTTGTTGGATAACTTAAGAGAGCCTGATGGTGGAATATGGGCGGTATATCCGCAAAACCGACATTTATCGCCGAAAATAAGGTTATTAGTCGACTACTTAGCTGAGCATATTTGCGATTATGTATAATATTTAAAACTAAATAAGTGTAAGTTAAAACCTAACTTTTTCATCAAGCATTGTTATCGAAAAAAATGCAATTAAGCAATGGAATGCACTCCATATTAAACCTTTACATCTACTCATTAATAACTGAATGCTAAACTTAGCACGTATACCATAGGAACATGTCTAATTAGCTGATTATTCAACTAGGTAATCAGTATTATAAATAACAAAAACTTAGTTGTTCTTAATGTTTTTATACTCTGTTTCCCCAAATATTGATAATACAAAAATCGGTGATATATTTAATTGTATCGTATTTGAATCACCTACAATGAATCAGTTTTATAAAATAAATTGCAGATGGAATAATAAGGCTTAAACTTTTTTAGGAGTAATTGTCTATGGTTCGAGAAGATGTATCGAAATCACTGTCGATGCTTACGCCTGGTTCTTCTATCATCGTAGAAGTGTCGATCCCTCCGAGTAAAAAAATAAAATTTAAAAGTATCTTTGTCGGTTTTTTACCAAATAAATTTATACTTATTCAATCACCTGATTTTAATAGAAATGCCGAGTTAGCGGGAAATGTTAAACAAGGCGTAGCTTGTACTGTAAGAAGCATTGTTGAAAACCATGAAGGCTCTATTGTTGCATTTGTTACTAGCATAGAACGTACTATAAATATTCCTGCAAAAATGATTGTATTGAATATCCCGCAAAAAGTTGTTGTTCAAGCCTTAAGAAAAGAAGCAAGAATTGATACACAATTAAATTTTGATGCAAGTGTTAATAACATGTCTTTTAAAGGTGTGATGGTAAACCTTTCATTAGAAGGTTGTTTATTGAATAGCAAAAAAGAAGAAAAAGTATCGATAAATAAAGGTGATAATATTACCTTAACCATTACTGATACTGCACTAAATGATCTCACCGAAATTAAAGGCTTGGTTTGTAACATCAAATCATCTTTAAACTTCAATTGTTATGGTATTAAATTTGAAGGTGAGTCCGAAGAAGTGATTAAAAGTTTACTGACAAAAGTTCTTTTCTCAAATTAAACAGAGTAACTGCCAAAATAATCACTATTATTGATCATCTTCTTTTTCTGGCTCATCCTCTTCTTTTTCGTCGTCGTCATCAATAATATCTGGAGTAACCGTGTCAACCACATCGATAGCACCACCAACAACCGTTGTCGTGACATCGACTGCGGCAGATACAACTGTAGCTGCAATACAACCTGATAAGCTGAAAAGTACAAACAGTAAAAAAACACCATGGGTAATTTTTATCAAAACGACGATTCCAAACGATTAAAAATAGAACTATTTAGAATACCCCAATTTATTGGATAATCAACTGTTGTTTTAAGGCAATATTAGCTAATAACTTAACGAAAAATGCGAAATTAATAAAAGTTATGCTCACATAGATTCCGCTAAACAATTCGCACATAAAAGTTACTCTACTTATATGTGCGGGAATATTCATTAAAAAAATGATATGAAGTATCGGATGTTAGGGTTACTTAACGCCATGCATTAACTTGTTAATCATAGGTGCGATAATAAACAGTAATAAACCACCAGCGGTTAATAGCCAAAAGCTAAAACTAAAACCTCCTAATGCAGAAGTAACCGTCATACCTGTTTCACCACTCATTGAACCAGCTAACATACCAGAAAAATTATTACCGATTGCTGTACTTAAAAACCAACCACCAAAAGCAAAGCCCGCAAGGGAAGCTGGTACTAACTTACTGACCATGGATAGACCAATCGGTGATAAACATAACTCACCAATGGTGTGTAGAACATAACAAGCTGCAAGAGGCCAAATAGGAATCATGTTGTTTTCATCAAGTAAGTTTTCTAATGCGAACATTAAAACTAAAAAGCCTAAACCTGTACCTAATAACCCTAGTGCAAACTTTCGGGGAATACTGGGCTCGAATTTTTTCTTTGCCATAAAAATCCACATAGCAGAAACTATTGGCGCAAAAATTAAAATAGAGACGGAGTTGACTGATTGAAACCAAGCAATTTTAAATTCAACCGCTTCGGTAATGGTTCTATCAACAATGTTTTGGGCTAAGAAGGTCAATGAACTGCCTGCTTGTTCAAAAAACATAAAAAAAATAACGTTAAAAGCAAACATAATTAAACAAGCGACAACACGCTCAAAGGCGACTTTACCGTCGCGTTTAGCTTGAGACAGTAACATTACGGCTAAGGCGACGAATAATACGAATAAAATCCATGCTAAAACTTGAGCGCCCGCAAAAGCCATCAGAATGTAGAAGGGGACAATTGACACAATAGCACCTAAAACTACATACACGAGGTTTCTGGTACGAAGTGGTGTTTTTTCAATACTACCGAGCCCTTTTAACTGCTTACGGCCTATGTAAAACCATATGTAGCTGATAAGCATGCCTACACCGGCTGCGCCAAAAACGGCTTTGTAATTATCCATCATTGGTGTATCGGTCAATGTACTTGCTAACCACTGGGTGATGATCGGAGAAACCATCGCCCCTGCGTTTATGCCCATATAAAAAATGCTAAAACCATTATCTCGGCGGGGGTCAGCTTCGGGATAAATCTTACCGACTAAATTAGAAATATTAGGTTTAAATAAGCCGTTACCGACAATTACTGTTGCTAAACCCACCATAAAAAATGTTTGGTTTGGCATCATGATCATAAATAATCCAGCTCCCATTATTAGCGCACCAACGAGAATTGAGTGTTGTGCCCCAATAACTTTATCAGCTATATATCCGCCAAAAATTGCACTTGCATAAACTAAAGCTAAATATGAACCATAAGTATTTGACGCAAAAGATTGCCCCGATGTATCACCGTTAAAAAACTGTGCAACTATATATAAAGTTAATGCCCAACGAATGCCGTAGAAAGCAAATCGTTCCCAAAACTCTGCCATAAATAACATCCATAATGGTTTTGGATGTCCCCACAAATTATTATATTCAGGTGGTGCCTGTAGTGTAGTCGTCATTTTTTTCCCTCAAGCGGTTATATTTATTTTTATCACTTTCAGCATACGCCTGAGTAAAATTTGTACTTGAAGTCTTAGTGAAGCTCTTTGAAAGTTATGGTGAAGGTTTAGTGAATAGTTAATGAAACAGTTGCTCTTTGGTGAATATACGATAAATTAAACGTTATGACGGAATTAAAAAATACCACAGTAATGGTAAAAAAAAGCAATAAAGTAACTCGCTATCTTATTGATGATCTTAACTTAGATGTACAAAGAGGTGAGCTGACTCGTAATGGTGAAGGCCTAACGATTCCAAAACTTAGTTATGAACTTTTAGTGGCATTAGCGCAAGCGGCACCTGCCTTATTAAGTCAGCAAGAGTTGATGCAAAGAGTTTGGCCTGATCGCGTTATTGGTGATGAAACATTAAAGCAACGAGTAAAGTTATTAAGAAAGTCACTTGGTGATAGTGCCAGTGCTCCTAAATACATTGAGGCAGTGCGAGGGCGCGGCTATCGGATTATTCCACAAGTGACCTGTGAATGCGTAGTAAAGCGTTCACCTTCAGTCATGCTTGATTCGACAGGCAACGACTTACTTTTAAACTTATTACCTTTATCGTTACATCGCTGGGTGCAAAGGCCATCCTATATAGCTTTATTGCTTTTAATCTTCGTAGTTGCTTCGGTAATATTAAAACCATTATTTTATCAGCAAGAAATTGAACTTAAGGTGGGGGTTGATCCAGATACATTGATAAGCCCCCTTGAGGAAAAAGTTGGCAAGTCTGCTTATAATTTGTATCAACGTGGTCGTGAATATTATAAACGCTACCGAGCACAAGATAATACAATAGCAGTCGACTTTTATCAGCGAGCTATTGCTGAAAAGCCAACATTTTCACAAGCCTATGCAGGATTAAGTCAAGCGTATAGCCAAGAATATTTTCAGTTTGGTGGTAATGAAAAAACTAAGCAATCAGCTATTGATAATGCATACCTTGCGATTAGTTATAACAATAACTCTCCCGATGCTTATAAAGCATTAGGTACCGCTTATTATGTATCTGGTTGGTTATCAAAAAGTACTAACGCCCTATTAAGGGCCAATAACATTGCTGAAAACGACCGTGAAATTCTGACTAACTTAGCCTTTATTTACAGTGAACAAGGAAAGTTTGAGCAAGCCTTGTTTTGGCATAAAGAAGCGTTACAGGCTGACCCTAATTACGCTGTCGCGATGCTGCACCTCGCTATAACATTGCAACGTATAGGGCATTCTGAATTAGCGTTACAATGGTACCAAAAAGCTTTTGAACAACAGCCTGATTATTTATTAACTACCTACCATTTTTCTCATCTTTATATTGAACTGAATCAATTTGAAAAAGCACAAGAAATAATTAATAAAAGCTTGTTGGTTCAGCCTGAGCATCCTTTATTACTTGAAGCGTTAGCAGATAGTTATTTTTACCAAGGCAATCTAGAAATTGCTATTAGCTACTATCAAAAAATTGCAGATGAACGCAAAAATCAACCGATTAACCACTCAAATATATTATCGGTATTGGTTGCTAAGAGTAAGCAAGTACCTCAAGGGGGAATAAATAAACCTTTAGCTGAAAAGTTAAAAAATCAATTAATAAGTTTACATTTATCAGGAAGTGAAAAGCCAACAACAAGTTTATTTCTTGCAGAAATTTATGCTGCTTTAAATGATGATGCATTAGCGATGCGCTATTTAGTTCAAGCATTCGAGCAGGGGTTGGTATTAAATTATAAAATTGAAAATTCGGCAGTATTTTCAAATATAAAAGCATTGCAGCGTTATAAAAAGTTAAAAAAACAAAAGGAACAAAGTAAGTCAATTGCTCCTAATGTTGATAAATATTTCGTAAGCTAACAGTCCCGTTATGTGAAAGTTGCAACTTTTCCAACAGGTGAGTCTAAAGAGTCTGGTGGCACGGTAAACCATTGTGCACCTTTTTCTGTCATGTATAGACAGTCTTCAAGGCGAACACCAAATTCTCCTGGAATATAAATACCAGGCTCATTTGAAAAGCACATACCGGGGCGAAGTATCTCTTGCTCGCCATGAACAAAGTTAACACTTTCATGTCCTTCCATACCAATGCCATGGCCTGTTCTATGAGATAACCCAGGTAAGTTATAACCTGGACCAAAACCTTGAGCTTGATAATGTTTTCTAACAGCATCATCAACAGAGCCTGCAGGAGAGCCTATTTTAGCCTGCTCTAATGCTATTTGCTGACCTGTTCGGACGGTTTGCCAAATATCTCGTTGTCGCTTTGATGGCTCACCAACGACAAAAGTACGACTGATATCAGATTGGTAACCATGGACATTACAACCACAGTCCATCAAAACAATAGAGCCTTCTTTAATCGTATGTTTCTTTTTACTGCCATGGGGGAAGGCACTTGCTTGATCAATTAACGCCATATTCCACGCTTTTTTTCCACCTAAAGCTGATTGCGCGTTACTCATTATGGTTTTTACTTGCGAAGAGCTCATACCTATTTCTAGTTTTGAATAAACTTCAGCATAAGCTAACAAAGTGACTTCATTTGCTTTGTGCATCAGCTGTAATTCATGATGGCTTTTAATGATGCGACAACCTCGAGTTACCGGTTCTGCACTGATATGCTGAAGGTTTGATAATAAACTCATTACACCATGTTGAACAAAATAACGTACTGAATTTTCAAAGCCAATACTGCCTTTGGAAAGAGATATACCACGGTCTACTAATATTTGTTTGACGCGCTCGAATGGGCTTTCATGTTCTTGCCAAACACGAATGTCACCCTCAATTGCTAGGCTTTCTTGGATACTAGGTTCTTCAAAAAATGGGCAAACAATCCCCACTTTACCTTCACGGGGAATAACTAAGGCGGTTAGGCGTTCACTACGCCACCACTGAATACCAGAGAAGTAATCCATGGCAGCACCAGGCTCAATAATTAATGCGGAGATATTCATTTGCTGCATTAATTTTTGTGCTTTTTTGATGCGAACTTCACGTTCGGCGGCGGTGATTGCAGTGACGCCGTGAGTGATGTTTTTCAGCTTATCTTTATTCGATGTAGCTGCGGATGAAGAAGCAAACGCTGTAGAAGTAACCGACAATGCGGCAAGGCTTGCGCCGCTGGCTTTTAAAAAAGCTCTTTTATTCATATTCATGAGGTGTTCCTAAAATGCTTATATTTATAAAATTTTTATTGTTTTACCGAGGCGTCATTGCGCTGTTTAGCTAAAAGTTGTAATTGTTTAGATTGTTGATGCAAACTACAGCGTACTAAAATCTCACGATCTTCTTCACGAATATGCTGATAAACCACTTTATAGCTAGTGTTTTGATTGTCAGTAGTCTCTGATGAAATTATTTCACCACAGCAATAAATAGCGCAATTTTCATCATTTAAAAATATCTTTAATTCGATGAATTGCCCGACAAAAAAGGGTTGCTCGCTGCTAAAAATAATACCGCCACCACCAAAATGACTGCCTTGGTATCGATGCGCTTCATTGTCTTGCTGATTTAAAATATAGCTGACAAGTAAATCGATTTTTTGTGATTGATGGTGTAAATAATCAACCAGTTGGCCAGCAACACTGCCGAGTGTTTGTAATGGACGTAGGGCAGCTTGATCAAGGGTTATAATTTCAGATGCCATTTTAAAGGGCATTGGCATTTTATCCATAAAGGCTTGATAAGTTGGTGGTGTCTCGTTACTTATAAGTGAAATATTTATATTAAATGCATAGCTGATGGAAAAAAATTCATCAAATTGAGTTGCTTTCGGTGCGTTATTTTCTTCAGACATTAGGAACCCTTGTGATTTTTTGTTGGTCGCATAAAAACCTTTACTACGCATTCGCACATTTCTTCAATGTGACTGGTATCTAGGTAAATGCCATCAATAAGTAAACGAACAATACCATGCAAAGCGCCCCAAGTAACTTGTGCTAAACGTAAGCTATTTTCGTCTGTAATAAGAAGACCTTGTTGTTGCCAAACTTTGGTCATTTCAAGCTGATAATTAAAACTGGGGTAGGCAATATCGCGTAATGCTTGATCGCTATTGTTGTTTTTCCAAATGGTTTTACCAAACATTAACTCATAAAGCGACGGGTTTTGTGTAGCAAAATGAATATATTGATGAACAAATTGACGAAATTTATCTTCATTTGATAAATCTAGATTATTAAAAATTTGTTCAGATTTGTGTTGCCATTGCACAAAACCTAGTGCCGCAATGGCACAAAGTAAATCGTTCTTATTGCTAAAGTAATGATATGCCGCAGTACGAGAAACGCCAATGCGCTCAGCAAGTTTACGTAATGACAAGCCTTCAATACCTTGTTCATTAACCATCTCGGCACCTGTTTCAACGAGTGAGCTACGTAAATCACCGTGATGATAGGTCGTCTTTTTAGTTGATTGCTTCATCATTTAATTTTCATATACTATAAAGATTTACGAGATGGTAAAGCTACATTTGAAAAAATAAGCCCTGCCACTAAAGACATAAATATTAGGAAAGCTTGAGAGCCTATATTAGTCGCATTTAACATATCTACGCCTGAAACAGCACTGTTTAAACCTATGTAAACTTTGCTACCGGGAACAAGTACAACTAATCCTAATAATTTAACGATGCTTGATGGTAGCTTCATTAATCGAGAGAATATATTCGCATAAAGACCTAAAGCAAAAGCACCAACAAAAGCACCAAGAGCTGGTCCTAAATAGATAGCGCCAAAAATGCTTGCACCATAAGCAATGTAACCGGCGATGATGCCCCAAGGCGCGTCCTTTTTTCGTACTCGAAACAAAATAACTAAGCTAATTGAAAGTGCCGTTACCGCTGCCCACGCGGTCCAAACGGGCATGTCGTTCGGTTCAATAAAAGCAACTTCACCCCATAAAAGTTTACCTAATGCCATACCGAGCACTGCACCAAAATAGAGTTTAAATAGGATCATTATCGCATCCATAATACGTGCAGTTCCCGACATTAGGTTCCTAGCCGCTAATTCAGCTAAACCAAGAGTCAGTGCTAAACCGGGAATAAATGCAATAATGGCAGAAAGAATAACTAACGGCATATTTATACTGGGATCAACCAGCGTGATTGCTGAAGCTAGCAGCGCAGTAGTAATCGCTGCAATAGGCTCTAACATATCGGTAACTCGACGAGAACGCTCAGCCCAAAAAGCAAATAAGCAAGCTATAAAACCAAGTATAGTGGACCAAAAAACGTCATTCCAACTGGTGTGCATCAACATAGCAAAAGCACCACTTGAAGCACCAAAAGCAAGAAATGTTAAAAAGCGTCCATAAGGGTTAGGTTTATTGGCAATATCATCAAGGCGTTCTGTTGCTTCAGCTAAAGTACGTTGTCCGGAACTCAATTCATCAACTAGTTCATCGGTACGGGCTAGCGAACCTAAATCAAGCTCACCGGGTTTTACACGCATAACATGGTTATATTGCTGGTTCTCTTCATCTTCTGAAAGTACAAAGGTTAATGCTGTAGGAGTGATAATAAAGCACGCTTTTAAATCAAGAAATGTTGCTACATTTTGTAAATGAGCTTCAAGTCGATAAGCAGGAGTTCCAAACTTATGTAAAGCTTTGCCTAGTCTTATAATAAATCTACGTTTCTCAGCGAAATTATCAGGTGAATTCATATAATTGTTTACGTATTTTCTCTGGTTATTTTGCTATGGTAATTGAATAACTCACTAATGTAATGCTTATTTTTATTTCTTTAAAAGCAGGTTGTTTATTGGTGTAAATTATTCAAATGCTGAATGTAAGTAAAACGTATTAAATAGATGTTTATAGCTCTGGTTGAGTAGACGATTGATGATCGCTATTTCAATAATAATTTTGTTACACTTGCTAGATTACTCTTATGATGAAAGGAATATTATGACATTACTGATTATACTGTTAGCCGTTTTTGCAGGCATCGCTTTAATGGTTATTTTAGGCGAACGTTTTGGGAAACCTATGGGTGATGAAGAACAAGCTAAGTATTCTAAAATAATTCCTATTCTTGTTTTTATTTTGTTGATGGGCAGTTTGATTAAAATGCTGGTTTAGTCGCTGGGCCTATATTTGATTCTGCTTAACTTAGTAGATTTTTATCTACCTATTTGATGCGAATCTTTATTCTAAAGGTTTGCTTGATGGTATGGATGATTTAATATTGCTTGATTCATCATAGTTCAATATGCATTACACAGATAATGATTATTTTTATCTCAAGTATCGCAATACAGAACTGATTTTCTCTTTTACTTCTTTGCAGCTTGTTGAACCTGCATATAGAAGTGTGATGGTGATATTCTAATTTAATAAGGATTTTTTGATGTTAAGCATTCCACAACTCAATCTTAAAAATAAAGTGTCTGAGCAAGAGTGGCAAACTCGTGTAGATTTAGCTGCTTGTTATCGTCTTATTGCATTACACGGTTGGGATGATCTAATTTATACTCATATTTCTGCTCGTATACCTGACTCTGAGCACTTATTGATTAATGCCTTTGGTTTAGCTTTTGAAGAAATTACGGCATCAAATCTAGTGAAAATAGATTTAGCTGGCAATATTATTGATCCTGAATGTCCTTTTGAAATTAACCCTGCCGGTTTTACTATTCATAGCGCTGTGCACGAAGCTCGTCATGAAGCGCAATGTGTTTTACATTTACACACCAATGAAACTATTGCCGTAGCGAGTTTAACCGAAGGATTATTACCACTAAGTCAATATGCGATGTTTGCTCTGGCATCCATGAGCTATCATGACTATGAAGGCTTAGCGGTTAATGCTGATGAGAAGTTACGACTACAGACTAACCTAGGTAACGCCAATTTTATGCTATTAAGAAATCACGGAGGCTTAACCCTTGGTGAAACCATTGGTGATGCATTTATGCATATGTATGACTTAACACGTGCTTGCCAAGTGCAATTACAGGTAATGGCCACAGGAATGGAGCCTATTTTAGTTGAACAAAGCATTGTTGATGGAATTAAAGCTCAAGCTAGTGTGGTCCATACAGGAATAACGGGCGGACAAAAGTCTTGGCCTGCCATGGTGAGAAAAGCTTATAGAGCAGACCCAAGCTTCGCAACTTAACATTTTAACGTCGTTACTTAAGCGACAGATAAAACACTTATCCTAAACTATAGAAAAACGCCGTTAACCTGAGCTGGCTTACCAAGTTGTAGTATTCCAGTTTAGTTAGTAACAACACACCTGTAGTTCAGGATGTCGATATGGTCGCAATGAAAATTGTTCATTACGATAAAACCTACAATATTTTGAGAATAAAATGAAAGTAACACACGTAGAAATTTTTGATATTGAATGTCCAAACCGAGCAGGATGGAACCCAGTATTTATTCGCGTTCATACCGATGAAGGTATTTCGGGCGTTGGCGAAGCAGGTCTTGCTTACGACTGGGGCCACAGCGCCGCTGCAGCGATGATAAAAGAAATCACAGAAGCTGTATTGATTGGCTTTGACCCTTTTAGAACAGAATTATTATGGTCAAAAATGTTGCGGGAAAGCTTTTGGGGTTTAGGCGGCGGGCCTGTTTTATATTCTGCTATGAGTGCTATTGATACAGCTCTTTGGGATATAAAGGGTAAAGCATTAGGTGTACCGGTTTATCAATTATTAGGCGGTAAAGTGAATGACAAATTACGCACTTATGCAAGCCAATTACAGTTTGATTGGGATGTTGAAGTTAAAAAGTTATTTTTACCTGAAGAATACGCTGAAGCAGCTTTAAAGGCCGTTAGCGAGGGGTATGATGCTGTGAAAGTTGATCCTATCGTTTATAACGCTGATGGTACTTCGTCGTTTGATCGCACTAAGTTATTTACTAAACCACAAATGCGTTTATTCGGCGACAGGTTACGTGCAATTCGTGATGCTGTTGGTGAAGATGTCGACATTATTTTTGAATCTCATTCATTAATGGGGGCGGCGTCCGCGATTCAAATGGGCGAAGTTATCGAAGAAGTAGGCTGCATGATGTATGAAGAGCCAGTTAATTACTTAAATGCTAAAGTACACAAAAAAGTAGCAGAACGGGTTAATGTACCGATTGCGGGCGGAGAACGTTTGTATCACCGTTGGGATGTACGTCAATACTTTGAAGATCAAAGTATTGACGTTTTACAGCCAGATGTTGGCTTATGTGGCGGCTTTACTGAAGCTAAAAAAGTTTGTGATTATGCTGACGTTTACGACATTCGTATTCAAGCCCATGTTTGTGGTGGTCCGGTAGCAACAGCTGCATCACTTCATTTAGAAACGGCAATTCCAAATTTCCTCATTCATGAGCATCATACTTATGCTACGAAACAGTGGAACAGAGAATTATGTATACAAGATCCACAGCCTAAAAATGGTATTTTTCAAGTAACTGAAGTGCCCGGAATTGGTATTGAATTGAATGATGAAGTGGTTAAACGTTCACCTAATGTTACTGTTAACTCTTTGAAATAGCGTTTAATAGAAAATATTTTCTAAAAAAGGATAGCGATTTGCTATCCTTTTTTATTAGCTGTTAAATATAATCGACAGGTAAAGCTGTTGTATATTTAATTTCTTCCATGGCAAAGCTTGAGCTAATATCAGCAAAGCTTGCTTGTGTTATCAGCTTTTTGTAAAAAGCGTCATAAGCTTTCATGTCTGAAACGACTACGCGCAGTAAATAATCGACTTCGCCACTCATTCGATAAAATTCAATAATTTCAGGAAATTCTTTAGAGTTAATACTAAAGTCATCGAGCCAATCAGGATTGTGCTGATTAGTTTTTATCATCACGAAAACAGTTAAACCAACATTCAGCTTCTCAGGATCTGCTAAAGCTACACGGCCTTTAATAATACCGTTTTTTTCCATGGATTGAATACGACGCCAACATGGCGTTGTCGAAAGCCCTACTTGAGCAGCAACTTCGCTTACCGGTTGTGTACAGTCATTTTGTAATATTCTAAGAATATTCCTGTCAAAGTTATCCATTATTTTTCTCACCTTTCTAATTGTTAGCAATGGTAATCCAACTTTTCGTTACTTTATAGGTATATTTTTTGTTTTTTGAGGTTGTTGATGAATAATTTACTTTAGCTATTATCAATATAAGTATTTAAATATGCGCTCAAGACTTATTTTATAAGGTTGCTTTCACCATAAAATAAAAGACTATACTGCTAAGTAGGTATTTGCTTTTGACTAAAAACAATTTTTGTCATTCATATATTTTAACGACATGATGCTAAGGAGAAATCATGGTTAGTGATTCATTTTTTAGTCAAGAAAACTTCATGCCTCATGGTATGTGTTATTTATGGCAGCCAGACATATTATGGACTTCAGTAATATCAGATGTGACGACTGCTTTAGCGTATTTCTCTATTACAGCAGCAGTGATAATGTTTGTGAAAAAACGTCATGATTTACCATACCCCTGGTTTTTCATATTGGCAGGTTCGGTAATATTTGTTGCTTGTGGTACTTCTCACTTGATTAGTGCGATTGTGATCTGGAAACCCATTTATGGTATTTCATCTATTGTTAAGGCTGTTACAGCCGTTGCTTCACTGGCTACAGGTATTGTTATTTGGTTTATCTTGCCCTTTTTCCTTAAGTTTCCAAGCCCGACTATGCTAGCAGAGAAAAATACAGCGTTGGAAGTTTCATTAAATAAACTGCAGCTTGCTCATGTTAGCATTTTAGAATCGCAAAAATTAGCATCGCTCACCAATTTAATGTCAGGAATGGCTCATGAGCTCAACACGCCAATGGGAACAAGTATTACAGCTGCTTCATGCATTGAAGATGAGTTAGAAAAGCTTAAGAAAGAAAAGCTGACTAAAAGTGAATTTCAGCGGATCATTACAAACATTGATCAAGGTTTCCAATTAGTACAAAGTAATTTGAAGAGAAGTGCAGATTTAGTTAGCCTATTTAAAGATGTTGCAGTAATTGAACAAAGCTCAGTGGAAAAAAACTTTAATTTGCATGAATTCATCTCAGACTTGACGGCTGCCCTTAGTTTAAAGTTTAATTTGTCCCCAGAACAAATAAAAATGGATTGCCCGAAATCCTTAAATATTCATAGTAACCCAAGTGCTTTTATCGATATCATCACCAATTTTTTTACTAATTCTGTTATCCATGGTTTTGACTCTTTGCTTGAAGGACGAATTGCACTGAGCTTTGAAAAAAAATCAGAAAACCTCTTAACATTTACATATTCTGATAATGGTAATGGCATGGATGCTATTCAGCTGAAAAGAATATTTGAGCCTTTTTTTACGACTAACCGAGGTGCTGGGGGACCTGGTTTAGGGATGACCATAGTTTATAATACAATTAGCAATTTAAAGGGAAACATTGAATGTCGTAGTGATGCAGGAGAAGGAATGACCTTTACCGTTGAGCTACCTATAAAATAAGATATTTGATTAATAAGTGTATTTCAAACTAAAAACAATAAATGCGCTTTGCATTGTGATTACATAGTTTGGCTAGTGCATCGCATGAAAAGTTACTTATCGAGGTTTGTTGATGCCAATAATCTTGATAGGAACTATGAAAGGTACACAAAGGGAAATTACTCGCGAGCATGACACGTTCAATACCAAAACAGCTAATACATTGCTCAATTATGCTTTGCAGCCAATGGACTGTGTAATGCCTATTTGCCATTTCATAACCAGAGCATTTTATAGCGCAGTGCTCAAACGCACTTAATATTTTAATTCCTTTTAACCAGCGTTGATGAAAATTCTCGTTACTTTCGAGTGATGGTGGCCAGCCTGCATGGTTAATTACCACTGATAATTGTGGTGTATTTGTTAAAATATCAGCAAGTAGATATACACTGTCTAAATTATTAACGGGCATTTGCAACTCAAAAATAAGCTGTTCTTTCGCCAATAGAGCTAAATTGTTTTGTACTATTCGATTCGACAAATAACGCGTAGCATTATCATCAAGAATGTCACGAACACCGACGACTGATTTAAATTGTTTGAGTTGCATTAGCGTTTGTGCAAATGCAGATGGTTCAAGTTGAAGATTAATGCCTGCAATTGATTTGAAGGGCACAGTACAATGAGACTCTAACCAGTGAATTTCACGCCAAGGCTCTTGATTATTAAAACCTGCTTCAATATGAACAAACCCTGCTAGATCTATTGGAGAAGACAAATTTAAATCTTCTTCAGTGAAACTTTTAGCGATCTTTTTTTTATCTGACCAATGAGGCGGATTTTCAGCTTTCAGCCACTGATAATCGCCTTGCTCAAGGTTAAATAAATGTAGATGAGGATCTATTATTTTCATATGTTTGTGCACTTGTTTTTCTATAATCAAACAGCCGAGTTACATTGAAAAGGAAAGTTAGACTTACGCCAAAAAGTCAGCCTTAATCAGTCCTTTATTGTGCGGTATAACCACCATCAATGACTTGCAAACTACCGGTAATAAACTTCGCTTTGTCTGAAGCTAAAAAGTAGACTAATTCTGCAACTTCTTCTGGCTGGCCTAAGCGACCTAAAGGTTGCAATGCAGCTTCTTCTGCATGTACTTGCGCTTTATCAGCACCGGAACGTTGACAATAATTATTAATAGCTTGATGGTATAAAGGCGTTTCGATAGTACCTGGACAAACTGCATTAGCTCGAATATTGAAGCCAGCGTAATCAAGCGCAGTAGTTTTTGCCATTGAAGCCAGTGCTGCTTTACTCATGTTATAAGCAAAAGAGTTTTGCTTAGCTATTAATGCTTGGTCAGAAGCCATTAATATAATTGCGCCATTATTATTAGCTTTCATATTAGGTAATACCGCTTTTATTGCTGAATAAGCACCTTTCACATTAATGCTAAGTACTTTATCAAAATCGCTTTCTGAAGTATTTTCGATATTACCTGAAAAGTGTATGCCAGCATTAGAGACTAAGACATCAATAGTGCTTTCTTTTGCGATATTATCAATAGTATTTTTTACTTGCATCGCGTCGGTAATGTCACACTTTTTAAATGTTCCGGTTGAACTAGGTTGTAGATCTAAATTGAATACTTGATAATTTTTACGGATAAATAACTCAACGATACTTAATCCAATACCGGAACTGCCGCCCGTTACTATGCATGTTTTTTTCATTGTTATTATTTACTCGTAGATTTTAGGTATATTGTAATTGTTAATAAATGATAACAGGCTTTGCTGTTTGTGGTGAAGCTTTATAATAAAGCTAGTCGGTGCTGTTAAAGGCTTTATAAAAGCTACTCAACTCTTCTTAGCTAATCTTAATTAAAGCCTTAATAAATAGGTATCAAGGCTTAACGTTATGATGATTCTATTAAAAAGGGACCAGGTATTTTTGATCCCTCTTTTTCGTTAGAAAACTGAACGTTATTTTGTTAACTCAACCATTACAGCGGTATACATTTTTAGATTTAAAACGAATTGTTTCATGGTAATAAATTCATGCTCGGAATGCCCAGTATACTCGGCACCAGGCATGGATGGCCCAAAGCTAACTGCATTAGGGAAAAGGCGAGAATTAGTGCCACCGCCAATAGAAATTGGCTTAGCGTCTTTAATATTAGTAAAGTGTGAAAATACAGACAGTAAAGTATCAATATGTGGCGCATTTTTTTGTATGAATGGTTCGCCAATATAATGTTCTAATTCAGTAATATTAGCCATATTGGTTAGTTTCCATGTCGCAAGTGCGTGGTTAATTTCTTGCGTTAATTGCAAAGCTGATTTACCACGCGGACGACGAATATTGATGTTTAATTCAATATTATGTTTTAGTTGCTTGATAACTGTTGGTGAAACGGTCATCGGCCCCATAAAATCATCACGATAAGCAATTTCACCAAATTTTTTCCCTTCCAGACCTAGACCAATGTTGTCATTAAGAAAATTAACCAATGTACCCGCACCATTAGATGGCCAGCGATTCTGTGATAATAAGTCAGCTAAATAAGGTATTGCATTGACGCCTTCCTCTGGTTTTGAAGAATGTGCTGACTTGCCTAATGCGGTAATTGTTAACTGCTGATCTTTTAATGTAAGATCAAAACTAATACCTTGGTAGTGCTTTGCTTTATTCATCAGTTGCTGCAGTAATCTAATGTCTGCATTTTCAATAACCGCCTTTGCATCTTCAGGTATTTGACTACCAAAAAATCCACCTGTGAATTCACTAACATAAGCATCGAAACCGCTGTATTTCTCTTTGTTAAAGGCAACTTTTATTGTGCCATAGCCTTTTTCTGCAGTTACAACAGGGTATTCTGCATCAATAGTGATGTTTGTTTGCGGTAATGAATGAGTTTTTATATAGGCTTGCAGTGGTGCCCAGTCAGACTCTTCGGCCATGTATACATATAATTCTATACGTTTAT